>Ga0299912_10000256_pt1 | contig 51355 bp, 108 predicted proteins | sample RVTome_2_FD_207667 | JGI IMG/M metagenome (GOLD analysis project Ga0299912, IMG submission 207667) | Soil microbial communities from uranium-contaminated site in the Upper Colorado River Basin, Wyoming, United States - RVT95D214 (version 2) ... | reverse complement strand
TTGCTGCACCAAATGTCAACTCTAGCCATTCTGCTTTAGGCATGTGAAGTTTTCTTTGTAAACTTCCTCTACCATCCATAGAAAATACTCTCAAAACATGCTCTATATAACCACCAATACAAGCTGCTAAATAAGATTTTCCAGAACGCATACCAGCAACACAAATAAGCTCTTGATAGTTTGTAACAATACCATCATCAATAAAATCTGACAAAGTATTATTGCATTTTGGACAAACAAAATCTTTATATTCGGGCTTCCAAACTAAAAGTGTCTCAGATTCTAAATATGATCTTGGCTTTTCCCAACAATCAATATCTATGGGATCTTGGGAATTACAGTTTTTGCAACGAAGATTAAAAAAATCTCTCAGTATTTGATATTGCCTATAAAATCTAAACGTTGAAGGAAGATTCCAATAATCAACTCCTGTAACCCATTCAATAATGTTTGGAACCATTTGAGAAAGATAAACAACTTCTTTATCAAGTTTCTCAGAATCTGTTGATAGCTTTTTATCGATTAGATCAGAAAGGTTTTCTAAATATTTTTTATTCTCCGACAAAATCTAACCAACTCTTTTTAAAATAAAAGAAGAAATAATCCAATCACCTTCACGAACATTTGCTCGAAAATTCTTTATATCATTTCGTGGAATTTGATATTTGAAACCATCTACATAAACTTCACTTTCAAAAATCCCTTCACGAATACTTAAAGGAACTTTGAGCACAGAAATTGAAATGTCTTCACCTTCTTTATAAACAAACCATGAAGGAATAACAACTCTTCCAACAGGTTTTCCTTTTTCATCCCGTAAAATTCCATCATATTTGAAAGTTTTTGGTGAGTAGGTCATTTAATGCTAAACTGTTTCATAATTTCCTTGATAATATCTGGAATTGAAGATTTCATTCCTTCTCCAACTCTATTGCGAATTGAATTTACAATTTCTGTTGGTAAATTACTTCCAGGCATTTCAGTTACCAAAGTCTCTTTTGCCTCCTCTGTAATATTTATAAGTTGATCAAGAAATACTTTTACAGCAGTTTCTGTAGCAGCCTCAATCGCTAATCCAGCAACCTGTGAGCTGTTTCTCATCTTAGAAAGGTCCAACCTCATTTTCATCAAATGCTCTGCCAGCTCTACATACTGAGCAATACTCGCTAAATTTGGAGAATTGTTTTTTTGTTCAAGTTCTTTTTTATCAAGAAATTCATTATATGTTTTCAAACGTCTTTCTACAGTGTCGATCATTGTTGCCATGGCAGTATATTCCGAAACATCTTTTGAATATTTTTGCAAAAATGCTTCGGCAACAGCTTTTTCTGCAGAGCTAAACCCTGTAGAACCATAAACATCTTTTCCTAAAGCCATTTTATTAAGAGCATGTTTTACTCTTAGCTCCTCTGTAACATGCTGATTAAAATGAATTGAAAAATTTGTGCCATTAAAAGGCTTAAGTTGCGCTTCCTCAGATCTTTCTAAATTCAACAATTCAATTTTTTTGTTCAACCATCTTTGGGCAATCGTATGCGAAACATTTTCTCCCAAAACCATTTCGTGAACTCTTGCCCAAAGTTCAGGGTAATCATGGATCATTCTACATAATTTACATTGATTAGTTAGTTTTGTAGTTTCTGTATTTACAATATCTGACATTTAAATTCCTTTACAATTTTTATCAGAACAATCAATATTACCAAATAAAGAACCATTATAACTTGGTTTACCACATTTTGGACAAACATCTGGGTAATGATTTAAATCAAGAATTATTCCAGCAGTAGGTTTGCTAATCCATCCATCAATTTCTTTTCCAAAACAATCATAAATAGTCATACCTAAAAACTCATTAATATTAGGATCAATTTCTTCTAATGCAGAAATATATGACATAGAAAGATTAGCTCTTGTACCTAAAAAATATATATAAGATTCTAATTCTTTATCGACACTTGGATTATCTTTGAAAAATCCATAGTAAGTTGACCATCTATCCAAATTCTCATGTATTAAAATATAGCCGTCATATCTATAATTTTGATTATTTGTATCTGTATATTGAACATTTATGGGTTTTCCAACATATTTTAAAACTTCAGATCTTTCCATAAAATTATTCCTTTCTTTTATTAATATACTAAATTGAAATTATTTATAATTAGAGTCTTCTAAAACCTCCTTAACCGCCTTTTTCAAAACCTCTTTATCAATTGTTATAGAAACATTTTTTGAAGAATTCTCTTTAAGAATTGTAAGTTCTTTTGTATGTTCTTGAATTGAATAATTCATTGAGTCCACATAACGTAAAGCAGCAACACCAAAAGACAAAAAGAAAAGCAATAAAGAAATTCCAACTGATCCAAGCCATATATAGAACCGCCTAATAGCCTTAGAAAGTTCTTGTACATTTTCCTCTGTTGAATATATTCTGTCAGAAAGTAATTTCACAGTAGTATCTATTCTATCAGAAATTACTTTCACAGTAGTCTTAATATAACTCTCTAGCCAGTTATTGTGTTTCTCCATGCATTTACCAAATACTCTCTAAAAAACATTATCAAAACCTTTTACAACCAATTAGCATTATAGCATAAGGGTTTTTGTGAAGGTTAATAAGAATCCTGTTAACTTTCTTTTAATTGATCAATCAACAAAAGAACATTTTCTAATTTTTCCATGAGATGAACTTTATTGCATTTAGGTTGAAGAAGAAGATCTAAAGATTCTTCAATTAGTTTTTTTATTTGATCCAAACTATTTATGATCACAATTTTCTTCCTGAACTTCAACAACCTCTTCTGGAACTATTGGTCCTAATATGACCACAGGATCTCCAGAACGTTTTGTTGAAACTGCCCAAATATTCTCCCTTGGATAATATACTGAAAAAAGCTTTTCACAGGTCTTTATAAAAAATTTGAAAAACATTTGAAGAATTAAATCATGCATCAAACGTTTCGACAATAACCTTGTCGGAATTTTGCATAAGAATTGCTTCGAATTTTTCGAAAGCCTCATCACGACACTTTTGAATATCCTCCTCATCGCCCCTAAACTGATCTTCATGCAAATGTGATGGAATTTGATCAATTGTGGATTCCTCAGAAATTGAGGAATTTAGACCTTTGATGATTATCACATTCTTTCCACAAAAATTTCGCTGATAATTCAAATCATGATTTAGCACAACATGTTGCTCATATTTAGACAGTTTTGAAATAACCTTGTTAAAATGCTCTTCTTCAATAATCATAATGAAACCACTAAAAAGACCTTTTTCACTCAGTTCATCTAGTTCTTGCATGGTTAAGCTTTCCTTTCCTAAATTAATTTGTCTAATTGTTAATATACTAAATTAGTATAAAAAATACAAGTTTATTTTTTCCATCTTAATTGAATTATACTTTTCGTGAAATGACAAATAGAAAAAGCCTTAAGAAAAGAGCCGTCAAACTAAAAGGTGGAAAGTGTATTATTTGCGGCTACTCAAGATGCTTACGTTCATTACATTTTCACCATATCAATCCTTTTGAAAAAACCATTTCAATTTCAAACTGCAAAAATTGGATTCAAATTAAAAACGAAATTGATAAGTGTGTCTTGCTATGCGCCAACTGTCATGCTGAAGTAGAAGCTGGGATAATCAGACCAGATGATTTGATAGATCTTGTCGAAAAATTTTCTAAATAATAATCTTTGAATTTCTTTTATACACCCCCCTATATTTTATATTGTTGCGTTGTTATCTTCCTTAATAAGGAATATATTAAATTATATTAATAAGGAAAGACAAATTGATAAACATTAAAATTTAATTAGTAGCAAAGATCCTAATAAACAAAAACAAAATAACTTAATAAATAATAGTGAGGCAAAAGCCGAACTGGGAAAACGAGGTTTGAATCGTTTTCCCTTGTAAGTCTATCTGTAAAAACAAAAGGAACAGAAATTTTTATCTGTAATTCAAATTACAGAGGGTTCCTTTTGTTTCGAGGGGTAATTGTAATCCTGTAACTGGATTCTAACCCCTCCTCGTTTTTTTATGAAAAATAGAATTTATATATTAGAAAATTTCAGCTGAAAAATAATAGCTTATTAATTAATAATGGTTTTTGTAGGTAAAATCCAAGCCCAATTGGTATATTTTTTTATTGCTTTAACACCAAGATCATTTTTAGCATTTTCTAAAGTTCGTTTAGAAATTCCTAATTTTTTTGCTTTTTTAATAAGATCATTAACAGGAATTTGTTTATTATCTTTTAGTTCTTCTAATAATAATATTTCAGCTTTGTTTTTCTTTAATATTTTAGGCTCTGTTTTGTTAGGATCGTTTAATGCTAGATTATCCGCAGTTATATTAATTTCAGATCCCCATGTAATAATACCTTTTTTTTCAATATAAAAAATTCTAGTTTTTTGTTTTGATCCAAAATTATTTTTAGCATGTGTTAAATATTTAATATTATTATTTGAATCATCTTCATAAAGAGTTATTATACTTCTTACCAAAGAACTAAAAGCAACCGATCCTAATCCTTTCCTTCTAGCATTTTTAGATGATTTGCCATGATGACGAATTCCAATTAAAGTCAAGTTTAAATCTGACAATCTAGCTATTAAAGGTTCTAGAAATTGCCTAACATCTCGTTCAGAATTACTGTCTATATTTCCAGTTATACTTGCTAGCGGGTCTACAACTAGAATATCTATTTTATTTTTTTTTACAATTTTTTCTAGTTTTTTTAAATCACTAAAAATTTCTTGTGGATTTTTTATCATAAATATTTTTTCAAGATTACCTCCTTGAGCTTCAAAACGGGGGGCAAGAACAGCATTAGAATCTTCTTCAGTTGAAATGTATAGGGAGATATAGGACCTGTCAAGAAACACGCCAGAAAGAGGCTCCTTACTCGCTGAGAGCGATGCTACAATGTGACTTACGAATGTGGATTTTCCACTAGACTCTTCTCCTTCTACAAGTACAAAAGTATTTTTAGGAATATAAGGGTTTACTAGCCACTCTACAGTTTTCTTTTCAATTTTAGAAAAAGGTATTAAATCTTCTTTATTTAACTCATTAAAATTGTTCATTTTTTAAAATCCTTTGCAATTTTTCTTTATATATCTTTAATTCCTTATTAACATAAAAAATGTTTTTATTTATTATTATAGGTTTAGGAAAATCTTGTCTTGTTCTATGAGAATCAAATAATTTTTCATCTATTTCTAGAAATTTTATTGATTCTTTTATTGAAAGAAAACCTTGAGCCATTATTTCATATTTTGAAAGTCTCTTTTTCTCTATGTCTTCTTTTTCTTTAATTTTTTCTTCTTTTTCAAAAGAAGATTGTCTAATTTCTATTTCTTTTTTATTTTTATATAATTTCTTTACTTTTTTAGGATCAATTTTTTCTTGTCTTCTTTTTGGGTGACAAACTACATGTTGTGTAGATCGTTTTTCTGGATTCCATCTAATAATTTGACCGGGATAAATAGATTTTTTGCATTTGTTACAAATACTATCATATTTGGAAGTTATTATAATTGCTTTAGTTTTTTCTTTTTTGCTCATTTTTCATATAATTTATAAAAAATCATATAGATTTCCGTTAAAAGGGAAACCTTAAGAATATTATGAACATTTTTAAAAGAAGTCAAGAAAAAAATATTAAAAGATGAACTTTAAGTTCAAGACGCAATCCCTGGGCGATGCACTTGGTTAGCCGACAAAGTAATTTAGCGGGATTGATTTTGTATATACTTTTTTATAATGTTAAGAGAGGACCCTCCTGTAGAGGAGACAAAGTAACCAGAAGACCAGACAGATCTATTATTTTTACCCCAATATGGAAAACTATATTTATTTAGTAAATAAGGGGGTATTTTGCATTTTAAAGAACCAATAACAGAGGATAAAGTATCAGACGGGGCTGTCTCTAAAATAAAATGTAAAGGGTTAGACTCCCCATTTATCTCCAAAATATTAGTATTTATTTGTCTTGACATTATTGGTAATACCCTAAACTGGAGGTTGGCATGAGTCAATCAATCAGAATCCCAGAGCGATGCTCTGGGAGTATCAATATTATTGTTTTTTTAAATTTTTCAACAATTTTCTGTACAAATATTTTGTTGAATCGCGATCATTTATTTGTACGTTCATTTTATGCAGTTCTTCTTTAATTTCTTTTCTACTCAGCGGAACAACTTCTTTATTACATTCGAGAAGCCTGCTAATTGCTTGTACAAGGCTTTCTTTTGAGGTTATGCCTAGTAGGAACCTCACTCCATTTAAAACCTCTTCTTGAGCCAAAAGCTTTGCTTGTGCTTCAAAGAGTTGATTTGAAGCTTCCCTCAAAATTTCTGGTGATTTGTATAAAGAGGAATAATCATTAAATTCTATTTCTATTGCGAGTTTCTGTAAAAAATCTGCTAAATGCATTTTGATCCTTTATTGGAGTGTGATTACACTCTCATCAATTTTTATTGTATTTAGAATTTGATAAAGATATTTGATTTCTTGTAAAAAATAATTACTATTTGCTGATAAAATATTTATAGTGGATTTTTGGTTTTCAATTTCTTTAGCTAGTGCAGCAATAGATTTTGCAAGAAGTGCAACTGCTTCTGCATAATTATCTAAAGTATCTTGTGTAGTTTTTATATAAGTATCCATTGTACTTATAATTTTTTCAACATCTTTTTTGTGCATCTTTGACCCTTTGAAAAAGTTGAAGAACATATTGTGATTATACTATTTTTTCTTGGATTGGTCAATATATTTTTGAAGTGTTTTTAAAATTAGATTTTCATGAACTGAAACTGAAAAGTGATAGGGGATTAATATTCCAACTACGGGGACTTTATTTCCAAGAAGTGTAGAGGTAATGCCAACAATATTTCCATCTTCATTTAGCAAAGGTCCTCCAGAACATCCTGGAAGAACAGTTATGTCTGAAATAATAACTTCTTCAAACGATTGTGGATGTTTTAATTGAGGAGGGAAATAATTGTTACTATCTAAACTGGCTACAGATCCATAAACAACTGTTCTTTTAATATCTCCTAAAAAATTTCCAACATAAAATACTTTATTTCCTTCTTTTATTTTTTTCTCTGTTTCAAATTTTAAATAATCAGGAGTTTTTGTATTTGTACTTAAAATTGCAATATCTATAATTTTATTAGTATAAAGGACTTTTGCTATTTCCCATTTTCCATTTTCAAATTCTACAGAAATAATAGGACTAATTAGATCTGAAATATCAATAACATGAGCAGCAGTAATAATTATTCCATCTTCAGAAATAACGGCTCCTGTTCCTGATGAATATTCCTCTAGTATTCCTGCATCTGATTCAGGATCAACTGCTGAAATTTCTATATATACAATAGATCTTTCAATGTGTTCTATAAGTTTGACATGATTTTGATATTCTTGTTCATTATACTGCTGCATTGCTTTAGCAAAATTTTGCTGAAATTCAATTTTACTTCGTTCTTTCAGACCACAACCTTGGCACGATAGTAAAAAAAGTGCCATTACCACAAAAATACTTGCGATTCTCATCCCAGACCTTCTTTGTGAGAATTCAGCAAATCTTTTGCTAAATTCTTTTTTCTGTTTTTTGATTTAATTGTTAAGGGAGATTTTAAGATATTTTGAAAAGAAACAATTGAAGTTTTTAATTTGTCAACTTCCATATATTCTATTATACACTATTTCTTTTGATGTTCATTTAATTAACTCTGATACATCAAAAACAGGAACAAACCTTTTTCCAGTTCCTTTACAATCTTGGCAATCTGTAGAACAAACATATTTTTCAATTCTTATAAATCCAGTTCCAAAACAATATTTGCAAGTTTTTCTATTTTCTTTATTGCATTGTAGGCAATCGCTGTTTTTAAACTCTGTAGTTAATGTAATGTTTTTATAACCATTACATTTTTTACAATCAAAAGAATCATATTTTATGATTTTAAGTTCTTTTTCATGTGCTTCACACTTTTCTCTTTCTGGAAGTTCATTACAGAAACATCCGTTTGTTTGGTCTACATGATCTTCATACGTAATTTTTTCTCCGCAATCTGGGCAATTTGAATATTCATCTTCCTCATAAAAAGTATCATAAAAATCTCTTGATTCTACTCTATGACCCTTTTTGCAGTAATAAACAACATAACCTTCGTAGCTCATTTTTCACCTCCAATTTAATCTTATAACAAAAAGTATTTCCTGTCAACAATTATTTTTTTGTTGACAAATTTTTTGTTTTGTATCATCATAGAGAGGATGAAATGGGATAAAAAATTTAATATCGTTTTATGTATATTTAATTTTTTATATTTTATAGATACTTTTTCGACCTTTTTTTTAAGTTTTGATTCTTCAGGCATTTTTGGAGAATATAACCCTATCTGGTCTTATGTTTTAAATGTTAATCAGTTTCTTTTTGTATTTATGAAATTGATTTTGATATTGATGTTTGATATTATTTTTCTTATTTATGAAAATAAACATATTATCTATACTACCATATTATTAATATTTATTTCTCTTTGGTATTTATTTACAATTGTTTTGCACGGTATTTGCTGGTTTCATATTTTGTTTTAGAAAAGGAGAAAATCATGGCAAAAGCAAGTAAAATGAATCGTGGGATTTCTAGCAAAGAAATTCGTGGTGGAAAAACTCTTGTGCTACCACCAGGTATTCATTCAATAGATAATTCGGGAAATATTTTCGCATCTTTCCCAGAAATTGCGAGAGTTTTCCCGAAATATTTCTTGTTTGAAGAAATTGAACAAGCTTTTAAAGAAGGAAAATTGTTAAATTTTTCTGCAGAAAATTTGGAAATACTTAAACAACAAGTAAAAGATGCAGCAAATAAAAATTGATCTTGACTTTTCTTTTTTTTGTTGATAAACTCAAAAACATGAAGAAATGCCCAAAAACTTCTTCAACAATAGCAGCAATAGATAAGCATACTTTTTTTATGGGAACCGCCTATTTAGCAGGTCTTTGTTCCAAAGATCCTTCGACAAAAGTTGGAGCAGTTATTGCTAGTCCTAATGGAGAACTTGTTTCTACAGGGTATAATGGTTTGCCTAGAGGAGCTGATGATTCTGAATTTTCTAGGTATGAAAGACCTTTAAAATATCAGTGGATAGAACACGCTGAAAGAAATGCCATTTTTAACGCTAGACGAGTTGGAATTCCAATAGAAAACTGTTCTATATATGTTCCATTTCTTCCGTGCTGTGATTGCCTACGTGCAATTTGCCAAGTTGGGCTTAAAAAAATATTTGTAGATAAGAGATTTCAAAAACTATCAAAAAATCTTACAAATAATGGTGAAAATAAAATATTTTATGAGCTTTTGTCAGAATGCAATGTGGAATTAAAACCTATTGTTGTAAAAATTCCTGAAATAAAAGTATTGTTAAAAGGTGTTTGGTATTCTCTTGGAGAATAAGAGATGACAAGACAAGAACTGGAAAAATATGTTGGAAAATTTTGTCATATAAACGAGAGGGGTTTTTCTGATAGAGGTTTCTTAATTTTTAGTAAAGTAAAAGATGAATACTGTATTTTAACTCTTTATTCTTTAAATATAAACGCATTTGTGGTTTATGAATATCTTTATAAAAGTAAGAGACAAATTAAAGATATATTAAATATAAAAGAAGTAGACAACGAATATAATTCTAAAACAATTCATGAATGTTTTGGACATGAAATTGAGGATTGGATAAGTAAACCAATTGAATCCGTTTCTATAGATTTGAACAAATACCCACATATTTGTAATAAATGTAGTTCACTAGCTTGGATTAACCCAGTAACAAATCACACAGATTGTTCTAATAAAAATTGTAAAGGATAAAAATGAGCAAAGAAAATTTAACAATTATTTCAACAAGTGATTCGGGTAAAGAATACAAATACCCAATAGATGTTGAAAATGATGTTAATCCTAATCTTTTTGAATTAGTTGTAGAAGTTTTTAGAATTCTTCCAACTGGTGAATCTGAATCAATTAATGAAACTTTTTCATTACATGTTGAAAAAAAGACCCTTGAAGATGCTGGGTTAATTCTAATGAATGGGGATAGACACATTGATGACAAGCCTACAGAAACTATTGAAGATCTTGTTTTTAGGCTTTTTCAAAAAATAAAGGAAACAAAAAAATGATAGTTTATAAGCTGACAGATGCAGAAGGAAAGACAAAAAACGGGACAAGTTGGGGCGAGAACGTAACCCACGAGGTTACAGAGGGTCTTGAGCTCTGCAAAAACGGAATTCACGCCTACTCAGATCCGTTGCTTGCGGTGCTTCATAATCCCATTCACGGGGAATTTGAAATATCTTCTGCTATTCTTTGGGAATGTGAAGCAAGCGAAGAACATCTTGATGACGACGGCATGAAAACCTGCCATCGCTGGCTTAGGACTATTAAACAAATTCCTATCCCAGAAATAAATTTAACCCAGAAAATCGCCTACGGAATTTTATGTGCTAAGGAAGTGTATAAAAATAAAAACTGGAATAAGTGGGCGCGCCGCTGGCTCAATGGTGAGGATAGATCCTATACTACTGCTTATGCGGCTTATGCTGCTGCTGCTGCTGCTTATGCTGCTGCTCGTGCTGCTGCTCGTGCTGCTGATGCTGCTGATGCTGCTGCTGATGCTGCTGCTCGTGCTGCTGTTTATTCTTCTGATGCTGATGCTTATGATGCTGCTGCTCAGGCTGCTTATGCTGCTGCTCGTGCTGCTGCTCGTGCTGCTGCTCGTGCTGCTGCTCGTGCTGCTGCTCATACTGCTTATGCTGCTGCTCATGCTGCTGCTCATGCTGCTTCTGATGCTGCTGCTCAAAATAAAAAAATCAATCTGATTAAAATTGCAAAAGAAGCAATGAAAAATGAATAACTTTCTATTGTGAAAATGGAGAAGTAAAATGTACAACCTAAGTCTTAAAGAAAATGGTTTTGATCTAACAGTAAAAAATGTAACTGCTTTTGTGAGATTTGGAATTTTTTTTTCTAAGTTTGATTATTCAAATACTATTCTTTTGAGACCTTGGTATGGTCAAATGTTCATGTATTCGGAGTATCTGGAAAACACAGTAAATGTCTTTGATAGTGCTGTTGTTAAAGAATTTTTGGTAGAATTTTTTAAAGATTCTTGTTGTGGTATTGATAAAAATGATTATGTGACAATCATGGTTTGTTTAAACAAAAATTATAAAAAGAAGGTATAATAAATTTTCAGGAGCTTTGAATGTCTGGTATTGTAATCAATTGTCCAAAAAATGTAATTGAACTTTTGCCATTAGCAGGAAAAGTTGTCTTGTTAAATAAGACTATTTATGGTCTTTTAGCAGTAAATATCAAATTAAACAAATTTCTTTTATTGTCTGATATGAGCAAACCTGATGCTAAGTATTCTTTAGAATTGAACGGTCTTAGTGTATTTGAAGAAGTAACACGAGATAATATGAAATTATTAGGAATTGTTGATAGTCTTGACATTGTTGACGATTGGAATAAAGGAATTCAATGGGATTATTTGGATAAGAATTGGGAGCATTCTCCAAGATCTATTTCTGTCGATCCAACAAATCAATGGGATAAATCAACGGGGGAGATAATAAAAAACCCATATCAAGGTGGCGGATTAAACTATTTGTAATAGGTGGATAAAATGGAAAAGGTTTTTCTGTGCTTCTCAAAAGAAAATAGTTTATATGCTAGGATAATTCGTTATTTAATTAATGGAAGTGTTAATCATGCTTTTTTTATTTTTTGGTCGGAAGATTGGCAACATTATTTGGCAATGGAAACTGATTGGAGAGGAACTGTTTTAGTTCCAGCAAAAGATCTTGTTCAATCTATGGACAAAGTTCGATATTTCCAATGTTTGAACAAAAATCTTGTTGAAGGTCTTTTAAAGAATTTTTATATTGTTGGTAGAAAGTATGCTTGGAGTTCAATTTTTGGGTTTCTTTTAAAAATTATTTATCAAAATACTTTTAAAAGAATTATTCCTAACCCTATTAGATCAAAAAATAGGGTATTTTGTAGTGAACTGGCAGTTGATGTTCTTCAAAAATCGGATGTTGATTTTTCTAAGGATCTTGATTCTGAATCAACTTCTCCTGAAGATCTTTTGGATTTAGTTTTAAAGGATATTGGTTGGATTGAAGAACTTGACAATTTTTTGGGGTAAATTGGAATTTCTTTCTGAAAAAGAATACTTAGTTAAATGCCAAATTCTTGTAGACTATTTTAACAGAAATCCAATAAATATAGAAGCAACTCAAGAAATGGTTGATGATCTTGTTTCAGAAGGTTTTCTCGGAAAAAATGGGCTAACTAAAAAGGGAAAAAATGTTGCAAAAATTTTGGACATGATTTTCCAAATGTCCGAATCTTTTTTGCAAGAATATATTAAAGAATATAAAAAAGAATTGACAAAAAAGGGAAAAACAGATAGTATAAAGGTATAAAATTTGGGGGAAGGGAATTCTTGAGCCTTCCCGAGTTTCCTCCTTTTCCTCGGGAAGGCGCTTTTTAAAAGAATTTTGAGGTTTGATAGATAATGATTTTGCTAAATGAAGATGAAATTGAGGAAGATCCCAAAGGTCGCCAAAATCGTCGTGCAAGAATGGATCGTAAACAAAAAGATCGAAAAAAACATAAAAGTGAAAAAAATAAATTTATAGAAGAGTCTGATGATAAATATTGGAGAGAAGAAATTCGAAAATACGAAGATCGCTAATAGGTTTTATGGATTTCAATGAAAAATTTACTGATTTTGTTCTGAAATTTATAAACGACTCACTTTATAGTACAAAAGAAGGTGAAAAAATTTTGTCAGATGTTTTGAGCAATATGTCAGTGATGTATAAAGATATGCAAATTGTTTTTGGGTCTCTGGCAAATCAACAAAGAGTATTGGATATTATTTTAAAAAGACTTGAAGAGCTTGAGAAAATATATAATGTGAGAAATAAGGAAATGAATTAGTATGGATTCATCTAAATATCCTCATAATTGTCCTGCTTGTAATAGTGCATCATACAATGACCCCATTTGGGGAAGAATCTTTTGTACAAATCCTTCATGCAAATATTTTGATAAATCTATTGTAGAAGAAGAGAAGGAGAACAGCGGACTAATACCTTGGGGTAATATTACAGATTACAAAATTTATTATATTCAAACATATTGTTATACAACAACAAGTATAACTGTAGACACAGACTACAAAAACCCGGAGAATAAATTATGAATTCAATAAAATATTATGAAATGATTCATAATAATCAAATTTTTATTTTTAAAGGAAAAGAGTATCTTGATCCAAGATCAATGTGTATTGAATTGAATTCTATGGATACTTTAGTAACTGCCTTACAAAAAGAAAATGAATTGCTTAAAAAAGAACTTGATGAATTAAAATCACAAAAATTGTTAGAAAATAAAAAAGAAAATGAGGAATCTAATGACGGAAGAGAATTACAAGATAAAGTATGAAACACTACTAGATTTTGTAAAAACGTACATGAATGAAGTTGCAAAAAATGTTCGAGATATTGAAAAGCTTCAGAATGCTTTTCGAAAATTGAAGGAATTTGTTAAAGAAGATTAAATAAAAAAGAAAGAGTTTGGTTATGACAGTAATTGCTGCTTATGAAACATCAAAAGAATATTGGATTGCTTCAGATTCTATGGGCGGGGATTCTGAAGAAGGAATTTTAACAACAACCGGCTCAAAAATTATAAAAAAAGGAAATTATTATGTTGGTTTTGCGGATTCTTACCGCGTCGCAGACATTATAGACGAAACTCCTGGATTTCCCAAAAAAATAAATTCTATAAAAGACCTACGAAAATTTCGCGATCATCTATTAAGTGCTATGCAGAGCTTTGGATATGATTTTTCAGGAGTTGAGCACCCCATTCTTCTTATTATTATTTCCCCTTATGGAATTTGGTCGATAGAAGCTGAATATCAGATCCATCAGAACTTCAATTATTTCGCTTGTGGAGGGGGCTCTTGCGTTGCCCTAGGGGCTTTGTTTTCAGCGAGAGCTTTAGGTATAGAGGATGGAGAAAGAGCTGTCAGAAATGCCGTAGAAGCCTCTGTAATGCATAGTATGATCTGTGGTGGGGTTTGTTTTGTAGAATTTGTCAAAAAAATCAAAAAATAGATCTTGACAAACCTTTTTTTAAATTATAAATTAAGAATTGTGAGAACTAGTGAGAGATTTTAATCCCGAAATTCCTCCAAAGTTTTCACAACAATAACTAATATGAAAACAAAATACATAAATTTTCATGATCATGGTGGAAGCGGACCTTTTTCTATTGCTTTTGGGTATTCACCAAATGGGAATTTTGTTTTTTTTGGAAAAAGTCATTTTTTGTACAACTATATTAACGAACATTTTGAAAAAGCAGTGGTAAATTTCTATTTCATTAGTATAGGAATGTCTTGTTGGCACGTTTTTTGCAAAGATTGTATAATTCAAATTCACAAACCCTGTAAAAAAACAAATAGAAAGTTTGTATTTACAAAAAATTATTCAGGAAAAATTCTTTTAAAACTTAGACGAATTCCAAAAAAGTGGATTCCTGAATATGATCAAATGATTGAAGAATGCAAATAATAAAAAGTAGAGTTTTAAATGAAAAATTATAATAAAGTTATTGCAATTTCTTTTGAAGATTTTAACAATCTTGGTTGTCCTAATTGTGGATATAAAAAAGGTTATGAACTTATTTCTTTTAAAAATACTACTGTTTTTTCATGTGGTTATTGTGATTTTAATTTTTTAATTTTAGATAATGGGAAAATAAAATCAGAAATAGGAGTTGGTAAAGGAAATATAGGTGAAGGTTACCCTGAAATTCAAAGCCATCCTAGACTAAAACAACAAAGGAGTATTTTAAAATGTTTGAAAAACCTCATGACAAAGTTTTCGAGAAAATTAGGGAAACAGTTAGAGAAGGTCAAAAAACACTTGAAAAAGTAGAAGCACCCAACTATATTAAAGAGGCTCTTCGAAATCTTGAACGAGATGTTAATCAAAGGCAACAAGAGGCTTCAGAAAATTATCAATGGGAAAGAAGTTTAAGGAAGTAGAAAAAATGGAAAAAGTTATTTTAATTGCACCATATTTTCATCATTGTATTGACAAATGTATTGATGATTGTAGGTCTAAAGGAGAAATTCCTTATTTGTATTCTGCAAATAATATGAATACAGAAAATTTATTGAAAGTAGTTGTATATTCAGATTATGGAATTGATAAAGAAACGGAAAAAATTATTAACTATTTTTCAAGTGTTGGAAAACAAGTGGAAATTAGATCTTTATAAACAATGCAATGTCATACAATGCTTACATAACTTTTCTTAAAGACATTCGAAAACACCCTAACGCTGATCGTCTATTTTTAGCAAATGCTGCTGGATATACAGTTATTGTAGATCAAAACACTACAGAAAATGATTTAGGTATTTTCTTTCCTTCAGATGGAAAATTGTCTGAAGAAATGCTTTATAACAATAATTTATACAGGCATAAGAAAAAGAATTTAGATCCTGATAAAGTCGGTTTTTTTGATGACAATGGCAAAGTTCAGCACATAAAACTTAGAGGGATTGTTTCAGAAGGTTTTTGGGCGCCTGTTTCTTGTTTATCTTGGACTGGTACAAATTTAGAAAAAATTAAAGAAGGTGATCAATTCGACAAATTGAATGGGAAAACTATTTGTCAAAAATTTGTTACCAAAGCAACATTAAGGGAAATACAAAGAAACAAAACAAAAAAGAAGCACATAAAATTGACAAATCGTTTTCCAAATTTTGCTAAGCACTTTGAGACAGAGCAGTTACGAACGAATATAAAAATAATTCCGAAAGGCGCAATTGTTTCTCTATCTTTCAAGTGTCATGGTTCTAGCGGGCGCACAAGTTACTCTCTTTCTTATTCTCCAAATTGGTATGAAAAAATTTGGAACAATTTTGTAGATATTTCAGAAAGATCTATTTTTTATTTATTGACAAAGATAGATCGAAAAATTTTAAGAAATATTCCAATTATAAGGAATATTCCAATTATTAGGTCTTTGTGGAAAGATTTTTCAAATAAAGTTGAAATTTTGTTCCATAATAATATTAAACAAGTTAGAGGATCGATTGAAAAATATGCTTATGTGACAGGAACAAGAAATGTTACAATGAATCCCGATGATATTAAAGACACGTATTATTCAGGAAAACAATTTAGATCTATTATTCACAATATGCTTAAAGAAAAAGGACTAAGAAAGGGAGAAACTATTTATTATGAGATAGTTGGATATGACGAAGTTGGCGTTCCAATAATGGGAACCTATTCAACCTCTAAGGACAAAGAAATTGAAAAAAAATATGGAGACCAAATAGTTTTTAGTTATGGATGTAATAAAGAAATTCCAGATGAGTGTTTTAAGATTCTAGTATATAGAATAACAAATACTTCTTCAGAAGGCTTTCACTATGATCTTCCATTGTATGAGCTTATTAATAGGTGCAGACAATTATATTTAGAAATTGTTCCTCAAGCAGTTTCACCATTTGTTTATGAAAATCCAGAACAATTATTAAAGATTTGTCAAGAGTATTCTGATGGTGCAGATGTTCTTGATAATAGGCACCCGCGTGAAGGTGTTGTAATAAGGATTGAACATTCTGACTATTTCAAGTTTTTAAAGTATAAAGGAGAAACTTTTTGTATTTTGGAAGGTATTATGAAAAATGATCCCAAGTATATTGATACTGAGGAAATTTCTTAACAATTTCCTAAAAACCTACTTAAAAGTCTTTTAATCCACGACTCTTTATATTCAAAACACCAACAAGCGGGACGATCAAATTCTGTTTTGATTTCTTGAAAAGATTTAGGCTCTATACAACATAATCCGTCTAGTTCTCCCAGATTTTCAAATACTTTCCAAAAAAATTTACAATTTTTGCAAGTTTTCATATTTATTCAAGTCCTTCTATATTTTATCATAATTGTTATAGGAGTAATTGTCAATAATATTGATAAATTATTGTTTTTCTCAGAAATTTCTTGACAAATTATTAAAAAATGATTATTATTTTTGTATGGAATATTCAGAATATAAAGACAATATTATTTTAGAGGTTTTGACAGGTTCACACTTGTATGGAACAAATACAGAAACCAGTGATAATGACTATGTTGGGATTTTTATTCCTCCAAAAGAATATGTACTTGGTTTAAGAGAAGTTAAAGAAGTTTTTGCAGGGGTTTCTTCAAAAGATGATCAAAGAAAAAATACTAAAGATGCTGTAGATAGAAAGTTCTATGAATTTAGAAATTTTGTAAAATTGGCTATGGCGTGTAACCCAAATCTCATTGAAATTCTTTTTGCTGATTTAGATAATATAATTTTTGAAAGTCTTTATGGTGTTAATTTATTGTGGGAAAATAAAAAGTTTCTTAGTAAATTATGTATTCCTAAGTTTTTAGGATATGCTAAAGCGCAAAAACATAAGTTGTTTTCTAAACGAGATAAGTTAGAAGATTTGAAACAAGGTTATGATCTTCTTTGTAAACTTTCTGACAAACAAGTAATGGTTCAAGTTCAAGAGCTTCCCTTTTATAGAAAAGATGAAAGCGAACATATTAGAATTGGAGATCTTTGTTTTGAGCCTGGTGTTTATGTTAAAAAAGCTCGACAAAATATTAAAGAAAGATTAGACAAATTTACAAATAGAGAATCAATTATTGAAGAATTTGGGTATGACACAAAATATGCAATGAATTTAATCAGACTTTTGAGCGAGGGTTTGACAATTCTTGAAAAAGGGGAATTAGAATTTCCATTACCTAATGCAAATTTTTTGAAAGAAATTAGATCAGGAAAATATAAGATAGAAAAAATAATAGAATTTTCAGAAGATTTGGAAAATCAGTATGAAGAAGCTGAAAAGAAAACAATTCTTCCAAATACTCCTGATTTTAAAAAGATTGAAGAATTTGTTATAGAAACTATTGAAGATTTTTGGAATAACAAATAAATGGAAATTGAAAAGAAAAAAGAATTATTGTTTTCTGTAACTAAAAATGATCTTGAATGGGAGTATTTTAGAGGTTCTGGTAAAGGTGGGCATAAAAAGAATAAAACTTCAAGCGCAGTACGTTGTAATCATAAACTGTCAGGGGCGGTTGGAAGAGCAGAGGACAGTAGATCACAATCAGGAAATAGAAAGCTCGCTTTCCGAAGAATGGCAGAATCAAAAGAATTTCAGAAATGGGTTCAGATTGAATCTGCGAGAGTTCTTGGTTGGCTTGATGAAATAGAAAAAAAAGTAGATCGAGAAATTAAAACAAATGTGTTAACAGAAGTCAAAGATGATCAGGGAAGATTGGAAAAAATTTCTGAAATTTATCTTAAAACAGAGAACGATTAAAGGAGGATAAAGATGGCAAAGCTAGACACACCTTCAAAAGAGGAAATCGAATTTAGCAAACAGCTTAGACAAGCCGTAAGAGAAAAAATTAGCAAAAAAGGTTGGAAAGAAGGCTTTGTTGCAGAAAAACTCGAAATTCTGCCATCGGGTCTAACCAATCTTCTCGATAGAGATTTGTGGTCAATAGAAACTGCCGTTAGAGTAGCATCAGCGTTGGAGATTGACATTTGCTCAGAATGCTTGGAAAAGAATAAAACTTCAAGCGCAGTACGTTGTACTCATAAACCGTCAGGGGGGGTTGGAAGAGCAGAAGATAGTAGGTCACAATTAGGTAATAAAAAGTTGGCATTCAGAAGAATGGCAGAATCAAAAGAGTTTCAAAAATGGGTTCAAATTGAGTGTGCAAGAGTTCTTGGTTGGATTGATGAACTTGAAAAAAAGTTGATAAAGAAATTAAAACAAATGTTTTAACAGAAGTTAGAGATAACCAAGGAAACCAAGGAAAGTGGAAAAAAGTTTCTATAGATGAGATTAAAGAAGAAGATTAAAGGATCACACCTTTAACAATAAAATCCAGCGTACCACTTGTTCCAGTATTTACTGCGTGCATTCCAGCAAAGATCGTACAATTATCTGGAAAAGACTGTGCTGCGGTTACGGCAACATCGATTCGGAAAAGTTCATTTGCAACATTAAGACCTGTAAGTGCTGCAGCGTTTAACATATCAGTACCTCCAGTTGTTGAAGCAGCATCAAAAGTACCGTCTGCGGTCAAAGTATTTGCTGTCCGACAAATAAAATAATAAGTTTGCGGATAGAATCTTCGAGTTCCATCTCCAGGAAGTGTTACACTATGTTCAGTAAGTGATTTCATGTTAATTCCATCAATTCTTACCGTAATTTCATTTAGATCAACATCGAAAGGATTACAGGTTTTAAAACTTTCAAGATCTGCAATACTAATAATTGTTCCTGCAGAACTCCCATAGCGAACAACAATACTAGCTGCAGTCACAAGAGTTTTCAAAGAATCAACTAAAAGAGTATTTCCAATTAAATCTACTACATCAATTGTAGCAGTATTATGGCTAGCAGTAGGGGCAATTGTAAGACTCGGAAGACCCTTGTGCCCTGTAATGCTAATATTTGTTGTAGTTTGGTTTGTAATATGAACTGTTGGCATTTATTTTCTCCTTAAAAAATTAAACAATTACGCCTTTGCAAAAAAAGTCAAAGGTCCCGCTTGTTCCAGAATCTGCTGCTTTTACACTTGCAAAAATTGTTATATTGTCTGCAAAAGATGCTGCAGTAGCAGCAGCTACATCGATTCTGAAAACCTCATGTTGAACATTAAGTCCTGTCAACGTAGATCCATTAATAAGATCAGTACCCCCTGTAGTACTTCCTGCATCAAAAGTTGCATCGCCACTAAGTGTGTTCGCAGTTTTGCAAAGGAAGTAATAAGCTTGAGGGTAGAATCTACGAGTTCCATCTCCAGGAAGTTTTACTGATAATTCTGTTACTGTATCTTTTAAATCAAAACCTTCTAGTTTTACAATGACTTCGTTTAGATCAACATCAAATGGATTTCCTGATTTGAAATCTTCCAGGTCAGCAATGTCTAAAAGAGTTCCAGTTGTCCCACCGTACCTTACATATAGACTTGCTGCAGTTACAAGTGCTTTTAGTGAATCAATCAACAGCACATTTCCAACAACGTCTGCAATATCAATTGTAATAGTGTTATGACTAGCTGTAGGTGCTACTGTTAAATTTGGTGTGCCCCTATGACCAGTAATACTGAGGTTCGTAGTACCTCTATTTGTTAAATGAAGAATGTTTGCCATTTTTTATTTTCTCCTTAAAAATTTTCTTTACAGAATTACGCCTTTGCAGAAAAAGTCCATTGTTCCACTTGTTCCCGAATCTGCCGCTTTTACAGCAGCAAAAATGGTAGAATTATCAGCAACAGAAAGTGCTGCGGTTACGGCAACATCGATTCGGAAAACATCATGTTGTAGAGCTAGTGCAGTAAGGGTAGCTCCATTAATAAAATCAGTACCTCCTGTGGTAGTTCCACAATTAAAAGTAGCATCGCCACTAAGTGTGTTCGCAGTTTTGCAAAGGAAGTAAAAAGCTTGTGGTCTAAATCTACGAGTTCCATCTCCAGGAAGAGTTACTGATAATTCAGTAACTGCATCTTTAAGATTAAACCCTTCTAATTTTACAGTGACTTGATTAATGTCAACATCAAAAGGATTGCTTGTTTTGAAATCTTCCAGGTCAGCAATGTCTAAAAGAGTTCCAGTTGCCCCACCGTATCTTACATATAGACTTGCTGCAGTTACAAGTGCTTTTAAAGAATCAATCAAGAGCACATTTCCAACAAGGTCAATTATGTCAATCGTAGTTGTGTTATGACCAGAGGCATGATTAAGGGTAAGATTTGGTGTTCCCTTGTGCCCCGTAATGCTTAGATTTGTTGCAGTTCTGTTTGTTAAATGAAGAATGTTTGCCATTATTTTCTCCCCTTCAGCAGTTCATGCTAAAAAAGTTTTAACCAAATTTAGAATTATTTTAGCACAAGGGGATTAGAAAAAATTAAGGGGGGAGTTTAAAGAGGAAAACTAACGGGAAAACTCATCGCGGAAAGCATCGCTAAGATTAAGGCGAGACATAACGTAATTCCAATTAATGTTTGCCTTAAGGAGCTTTGCAGCTAAACGATCTGTGGAATCCTTTTCGTCATACTCAATGTGGTGAGTTTTCAAGACTTTTTGAATGTCTTTTCGTAATTGTCTCTGCATTTCTTTTTACCTTTCTTTTTTGTTGTTTATAAAGTATAAACAAAATTCTATATTTTCTTCATATTATCATGTAAAAAATTTTTTGTCAAGAACAAAAATAATGATTGACAAATAATTCTTTAATGTCCATAATTATACCTATAGGCTCAATTATGAGCTTTTAAGGTGGGTACAATGTTAGTTAGAAACAGGGAAATTCGGGAAAGTTGCTTAGACAGGTTACTCATGGAGTGGTATAAAATCAGAGCAGCCTGTCAATTTCTAACCCTTGACACCGATACAATGGGGTTAATGTGCAAAGTTTCAGGGAAGAATTCGACAAACAAAAAACATATGTATTCTTGTTCAATGTTAAATTGCGTAAAATGTCCAAAAGAGTTTCAAAAATGAGTAAAAAAATTGTTGTAAAATGTTCTTGTAAAAAAGAATACACGTTAGAAGAATTTCGAAAACTCCCCTTTGTAAATTATGGAATAACAGATTTTAGTACTGTTTTTGGAAACCTTCTTGAAATGAGAAATTGCCCATGTGGTTCTACAAGATCAATAATCGTTAATTTTATGTACGAATATCTGGAAAACGAAAATGAAGATCTTTTTTAATTTATTTTTGATTTATGCCAAAATTTGGCTAGTTCTTTCTTTTGCTCTTCCTTTTTTTCTTCTGTTTAAAAAACGTGTTAATTTGATTTTTCCGAAACAAACCACAAGAATTTTAATAATTTCCTGGATAATATTGGGCTATTTGGTCTTTGTACCTATTTTTGTTGCCATTATAAGATTTATTGCTTTTTGAAAAGAGTTGACAAAGATTTTTGGAAAGGTTACTTTTATAGTAGGTTTTTAAAAAGGAGAAATAAAATGAAAAAGAATTTAAAAAAGTTAAATAGTTTGTACGGAGATAGATCAGGGCTTCGTGGGGATTGTTCAGGGCTTCGTGGGGATTGTTCAGATCTTTGTGGGGTTTGTTCAGGGCTTCGTGGGGTTTGTTCAGGGCTTCGTGGGGATTGTTCAGGGCTTCGTGGGGATCTAGACCTATGTGAATTGACAGAAGAAGATCGTAAAAACGGTGTTGACATTTTTTCTTTAATTATCTAGTGATAATAAATGGGTGAGGAAAACAAAGGAGAATAATAATGAACAGGAATTTTAGAATGAATAGGACTTTTGAGCATAGTTTTGACAAGGGCTTTAATAGAATGAAAACTATTTTCATCATTCTTTTTATTATGTCTTTTGTTCTGATCATTTCTATCTGGGTTGCTGTTGGAACAGTAGCGGTAAAGGTTGGATCAGAAATCAGTAATAAGGGTTTAGGAACAACTGCTGGAGAAGTTGTTAAAGATTTCAATGAGGCAGTAAAAAAGTAAGAAGGAGAAGCGGAGAAATAATAAAATGGACAACCAAGAGATTCAAGAATTTGAGAAATTTCAGCAAGATTTTCAAGCAGAAAATTTTGTAGAGGTTTTGACAAAGTGTTGTGAAGTACTCGATAAGATGAAGAAAAAATCAAAACTTTGTTTGAATTGAGAGGACTAAATGAAACTGACAGATAAAGAAGTTAAAATAGCAATTTCTTTAATATTGAGAACGGCTGGTATTTTAAAAAAAGAAGATCAAGACAATAATGAAGAAATTGTAAAAAGTCTTGATCTTCTTTATAAACAATATCAAATTCTTAAAGAAAATGCTTATCAAGTTTGTAGGGGCGTGGAATCTATGGAAACGTTGTACAACTTTAAATTTTAACTTTACTAAATTAGGTTGTTTGACAAAACGGTCAAGTAAGGGAATTTAGAGTAGGAGTATAAAATGGTGATTTGCACAAACTGTAAATATTTTAAATATAAAATAAAAGGAATGGGAAAAAATCAGCATTATTATTGGTGTATTTTTAATCCAATTATTAGAGTAAATGCAGTTACTGGAGAAAAATATTTTACTTATGAATCCTGCTTTAGTAAAAACACAGGCGGGAAGTGTTTAAATTTTGTACAAAAATCCCCCAAAATTTCCTTAATTCAAAAATTAATTTCTTTTTTAAAAAATATTTTATGTAGAAAATAAATGAAAAGTATTAAAATAAAGACATTGGAAAAAGGTTATCAAGAAGTTGATGATCTTATTCTTCATTTTTGTTTTCAAGTTTTTGTAAATTTCATTGACAATAATCCTGATTGGAAAGATTGCTCTGGAGGAAATTTTTATGAGGATAATTTTATAAAATCAACTGCAGAACTTCTCTATGATTGGTGGACTGTTAAAAGACCAAACAGAAAAGATCCATTTGATGATAAAAAAATAAAACACCCAAAAATGAAATGGGAAAAAATTCCTGGAACAGATTGTTTTAGACTTTTAGATTATGATCATAACAAATTTCATGAATACGACACAGCAATGAAGTGGGGTCATATTTTAGAAGTGTCTTGGCAAAGAGAAGATCAAGAAATGCTTTTAAAGTTAATTTCTATAAGAGAGTATTTATGGTATTAGAATGGAGAAATAAAATGAAGGTCTACAAGTTAACAGATAAAAAAGGAAAGACAAAAAACGGGACAAGTTGGGGCGAGAATGTAACCCACGAGGTTACCGGGGCTCTTGAGCTCTGCAAAAACGGAATCCACGCCTACTCAGATCCCCTGCTTGCAGCACTTCATAGCTCTATTCATGGACAATTCGATCTGTCTTCTGCTATTCTTTGGAAAGGTAAAGCAAGCAACGAACACCTTGATGATAATGGAATGAAATCGTGCCATCGCTGGCTAAAAACTGTCAAAAAAATCCCTATTCCCGAAATAAGTTTAACACAGAAAATCGCCTACGGAATCCTCTGTGCAAAAGAAGTGTGTGACGATAAAAACTGGAATAAGTGGGCACTCCTCTGGCTCAGCGGTGAGGATAGATCCTATGCTGCTGCTGACGCTGCTGCTTATGCTGCTGCTCATGCTGCTGCTTATGCTGCTGCTCATGCTGCTGCTGATGCTGATGCTGATGCTGCTTATGCTGCTTATGCTGCTGCTGCTGCAAGTGTTGCTTATGATGTTCGTGGTAAAAAAATTGATCTGATCAAAGTTGCAAAAAAGGCGATGAAAGTTAAATAACTTTTATTAGGGGATTTATACGGTTTTTTGGTAGATAGATTAAAAAGAGAGGAGAAGACAAAGGGGAAAGTTTTCTATAAATTCTTTTTCTGCATTTAAGACAGATTATATTAAGAAAAGAACAACGTTCCGCAAGGTGACTTAATCTCTTATCCAATATTCCTTTTCGTTCAGCTTCAATAATCACAGCACAAAAGATAATGCCCTTATTTTTGATCTTTTTAAAAAATTGGTAGGAGAGTATGGGTTTTTGTTTAAAAAGGTCTACAAGGCTTGCAAATTTTGACACAACAATAATAATTTTCTAATTCCAATTCTCTAAAATACAAAAAGGAACCCAACAACAATTTCCATTTGTAAATTTGAGTTTAACTCCGAATACTTCATCAACGGCTAACACTTTAAAATATTGTCCAACATTTTCATCATGAGAATTCGTCCAAACACCTTTCCAATTTTCAAACTCTTGCATAGTTGGTTCTCGATAAATTTTTACCCAATCATTTATTTGTATTTTTGAAGACATTTTTATTCCTTTTTATTTTTTATAATCAATTCTTCACTTCTACAATAAATCTTAACTTTTCTTGTTTTAGTCATTTATAAATCTTCCTTAAAAAATGCTTTAATATAAAAAAGAAATATCCTCCAAATTTTTCTTAACCGGAATTTTTTGACTCTTTTTCTCATTTTTTAGTTTTCAAAATCCTCAAAAATTTCTTCTAAAGAATCCTCAAGATCATCTTTGATATACATGCGATCTTCAGGAAAATTTTCCCAAATTGTTAGCAATTCAAATATTGAGTTATACTTTGTAGCTGCCCAAGCACACTCAAGAACAAATTTTGCAGGAAGTTTTGACCAAGACATTTTAATACATATTCTTAGAATTCTTAGAAAATCAAACATTTTATTCTCCTTGTTTAAATAGTTTCTTCTTTTACAAATATACAGTTTATAGAAGAATTTGTCAAACTATCTTTTCAAATATTTTTAAGTATCATTTTATCTAGATTTGTAATATGATCGTTTTGCTAGGATTAGCAAAACGTTTTCCTGTACTGGAAAATTTCCCAAAAAAATGTAGAAATATTGCTAAATTTTCCCGTACAGGATATTTTTAAAAATATTTTAAAAAATGTTTGACAAAGTGTTTTTTTCATGATAAAAATAAGAGAATTTTGGAAATGAGGAGTAAATTATGGAGTTTAAAGTAATTATAGCAAACAGTTTAAAAAAATTGGAAATTTTAGTAAATGAGGCTATGCAACAAAAGTGGTATATTTGTGGAAACCTGATACACGAGGAAAAAACAGTATCTGATGATAATATATTTACACACACAATTTTTCATAAATATATGCAACCAATGGAAAGAAAATAAAAACAGCTTTTTTAAAAAGGAGTTGTAAATGACCAGAGAAGAACTTTTGCCTTATGTTGGAAAATTTTGTTATATAGATTTTAAAAATGATACTTGTAGTGGACACGGATTTATTGCAATTCATAAGACAGAAGATCTGGTTTCTATAGAAAGTTTTGTTCGAGGAGAGTTTGTTGGAACAGAAATAGAGATTTTAGAAGAAATTAATCTTTTTAGTATTTCCTTTCTTGAAATTAATAATATAAGAAAAGAAATAAATACTTATAATTGGATTTCTATTCATGAATATTTTGGACATGAATTAGAAGGTTGGTTAAGTAAACCTATTGATTATCTTTCTGTATTTATGGAAAAATATCCACATACTTGTATGAGATGCAGCTCTCCTTCTTGGATCAATCCTGTAACAGGGTATACAGATTGTTCTAACAAGAATTGTAGATAATATATGACAACTTTCTTTACGTCTGACCATCATTTTGGGCACGAAAATATTTTGAAATTTCAATCTAATACTCGTAGATATTCTAGCATTCATGAAATGAATAAAGAATATACAAATAAATGGAACAGTCAAGCAAATGAAAAAGACATAATTTATCATCTTGGGGATCTTACTTTTGGTGATCCTATTCCTTATTTAAAATATTTGAATGGACAAATAAAGATCATCCCTGGAAATCATGATAAATGGTCTAAGAAAAATAAGTTTAAAGAACTTTATTCAAAGCATGGGAAAATTGAAATTCTTCCATTAATTAGCGTATTGAAATTAGATCATATTAAACAAATTATCGTTCTATGCCACTATCCAATGTATTCTTGGGCACATTCTTTTCACGGTTCTTGGCATTTGTATGGGCATTGCCATAAATCAGTTAATCCACAATTTTTTACAATGCATGTTGGTGTAGATGATTGGAATGGAAATTTGGTTTCTTTAGATCAGGTGGTAAATTATATGAAAAGATATGAAGGGAGAAAGATTGGGGTTTGATCTATTTTAATTGAAGTTTAATTTCTTTGGGTTTTTCTGATTTTTTAGCTGGAATAAACAAACTCAATAATCCATTTTCTAAAGATCCTTCAACTTTTTCCAAATCAAGATCTTTTCGAATAGAATATTCCCAAGAGAATTCACATTGAAATTTTGGATTGACAGATTCTTTGATATTTTTTCCAGAAATTTTTAATGTAGTTCCTTTGGCAACAATTTGTACATCTTTTTTACTGAATCCTGCCAGCGCTACTTGTAAGCGTAGCCCTTTAAATTCTTTTTCTTCATAAACCTCATAAAGATTTGAAGGGGGCTTAGTATATTCTACTGGTTTATTGAAGAAAAATAAATCCCAAAGCTCATTACTTGTTAGAAGGTTTGTTGCTAGACGTGTTGAAAGTACCATGTTTTCACCTCATTCGGTTTTGGGGCAAATTTTGCCCAGTTATTTATGCTTATAATTATAATTTATATTTTTTTTGAAAATTTTAACTTGACAAATTTTTTCTGAGAGATTAACCTAAAAATTAGGCGCGTTCAAAAGGGGCAAAATATGGGAAAAGAAGTTTGTATTCCTGTAAAACTTAAAGGCTGTACAATTGAACTTTCGGTTTTGGAAGCTGAATATTTAATAAAGCAGCTTCAGATTGCTGTGACGAATGCCGAATTTTCTGACAAATGTTCTTTCTGTGAAAATGGGATTAATAATGTAGGAACTACCTGTCAGTACTGTAATGGGTCTGGGCTGCTAATTCAACAAAAAATCATAAAGATTTGAGAACAAAATGCTTAGATTTTTAGCTAATCGTTTAAAATTCACTATAGAAGAAATAGACTACATTGCTTCTCATATAGATAAAAATTCATTTTATTTTAAAAATCTTTCTCCAAAAGATCCTGATTATGAAAAAAGGTTTTACTTTATTGAACTTCATGAAAAGATGTTTCCAACATACAATCAGGCAAGTAATTGGCTTATAGGTAATATAGTTAAAGAGTTGAAAGATCTTAAAGAAAGAGTTTTAAAATTAGAGTTAGCAAAACGTAAGTTAGAAACAGAAAAAATTTAAAGGGGCAAAAAATGAAAAATTTGTTTGATAAAGAGTTTAATGAGTTGTGTTTAGATGATTTTTTTGAGAATGACTCATGGATGAGAGAAGTATTTGATGAAGAGTATGTTGAACTTATTGAGAAATATAGAAAAATGGTGGAGGATTACTAATAAACTACCGATTAAAAACTAGATAATTTTTTTCTTCTACATTTTTTTCATCAACTTCCATTTTTATTTTGAATTCTACATTTTTCCATCCTGATTTTTTAGAAATATACAAAAAAGCATTTTGACATGATAAACCAAGTTTCCTGAATTGATCTGCCAAATCTCCATCAACAACATATTTGCCAATATATATATTTTCTATATACATTTTAACAATCTTTTTGTTGATCTTCTCAGAAAATTCATTGACGATTTTTAGTTGATCTTTTGATAAAGCAAAAATTTCTAGATCTTTTTCTCCAATTAATTCCATAGATTTTCTCCTTATTTTTAGAAATTTAGCATTTTTTCTGTTTTTTGTCAAATTGTTTTTGAAAGTAGTTGACAAAGTATTTAAAAAGATCTAAGTTAAGAAGGTGAGTATGAAAAGGAGATAGTATGAAAAAATATGATGAATTTTGCGATTGGCTTCTCGAACAAGGGTTTAGAGAATGCTCTGCAAAGAAAGATTCTTCATCTATGGAGCACAGATTTTTTATAGGAAAAGATCTTGAGGGTCCTGATTGTGAATGTAATGAAAGGCAGGCGCCATTTCATTTGTTTGTATATCATAATTGGGAAAATTATTCTTCAGTAGAGTTTGTAACTGTTGGTGAACAAGCTAAGCTGGTGAGTGGGCAGAGATTAAAATTTATGGGGTTTCTTTGGAAAAAGCAAAAAATAGGATCGAGATTTTTAGAAATTCTTTGTCAAAACAGTGGCAAGCATTTTGTGAAAGTATGAAAGAAACACAAAATGATTAGTATTAAAGAATGGAAGACAGACATTATAACTTTGTTGAACCTTTTTGTAAAGGATTGGGCAATAGAAAACGCTAGAGATAAAAATAAATTCCCAGTAAATTTAGGAAGTAAAGAGGTTTGGGATGAACAGTTTTCTATTTTTGTAGAAAGAGCTAGAAAAAATGAACAAAATTGAAAGCTACCAAGAATATGCAGAAGATTTGTCGAAATCTTGCGCAAATTGCGCAAATATTCGACACATAAGTTCTGCAAAATCCCATAAACATAAACATAAGTGTTATAAATGTTTTCTTAATAATGAAAAAATTAATGACATGGGAACTTGCCCAAATTTTGAATTTTATTTGACAGAAGAATGGAAAAATAGATGAATGTCAAAACACTTTGGGTGATATTTTTTGTTCTGGTATTATTAAAATCCATGCATATTTTGCAAATTTCTTGGTTATTTATCTTCTTACCTATCTTGATCCCTTTTGTTTATTTTTTGATTACAGGCTATATTCAAGAACGCAGGTTAAGAAAGGAGAAAAGCAAATGCTGACGACAGGGGAAGAAAAATCAAGTCTTGAGAAAAGAATTGCTTGGATTAACGGAAGACTAAACCAATTAGGATCTTGGTTAGTCAGCAGTTGTGTTAAATATGACTTAACACCTTCCTTTGTGGAAATGTGTGAAAAAAGTGATCTACCCTTCCATAAAAAAGCTCTTGAAAATAACAGAGAGTACCATGTGCTAGCGAAAGAACTTAAGGAAATAGAGTCAATACTTTCGGAAAAATAAGATGAACAAAGAATTTCAAAAAACTATTCCGGATCAACTTTTAAAAAAGGAAACAAGTACTTTTGTTCTAAAGAATGTTTTGATCCTTATAAGAATATGAAATTGTAAAAATGGTTAGATCATTTACAAAAAGAGACTGTTTAAATTCTCTCAAATTATTTCACAAAAATTTTACCGATCTTACTGTAAAAAATTATATGAAATTTTATGAGGAAAATCCTGAAAACCCAAGTGGTTTAACAGTTATAAAAAAATTTGGAACATGGAACAAAGCTCTTGAGAAAGCAGGGCTAAAAAACATAAAATGTAGTAAATGTGGAAATTTAGCAATAGATCATTTTCAAGGAGAAGATTTGTGTGAAAATTGTCTGAACCCTGAAATGCCTAAACAAAGAGCAGAAGATTTTGCTAATATACGATCTGTATTAGGGTTGATTGAAAATTTTGGAGAATCTTTAGAAGGAAGAAGTAAAGAGAATTTTGTTGAGATAAATAAGAAGTTGACCAAAAAATTAGGAAAATATAATTTTCAAGAAACTTGGGCAAAAGAAGAAACCAAGATAGAATATAATAGATAGGGAATACAAAAAAGGAAAATAAAATAAATGTTGTACAGTTTAGGCAACAAGGAGAAATAAAAATGGAAAACAAGACCCCAAGATATTGTCCAAATTGTTTGTCAGACAAAACTGAGATAGTTCTTGATCATTCTCATTTTGACAGCAAAAAAAGACTGCGTTGGTATGGGTTTTGCTATAATTGTGGAAATAAAGGAGAGCTTAGAAATAGCTTTAATGAAGCTCTGCGAAAATGGGATTCTCAAACAGAATATATTGATAAAGTTGATGATAATACTTTTTACAATCATTTTACAGGAGATAATGAATCTATTGAATCTACCCATAGTGAAGAGTATCTAAAAAAGCGATCTTTAAGTTGTGTTGATTATGAAATTTGTAAATTTCTTACACAAAACAAAGACTTAATATGTGATCTTGATTGTGCTAGCTATAAAAACAGAAAGGTAACCCCAAAAATTAACCATAATCCAAAAAGAGCAATTTTACAATATTTATTATGTTTGAGCGGACAAAAAATTAACAAAAAAGATTCAACAAATCGTTTGTTCAAAAAATTGGAAAACCTAAAAAATACAGATTTCGAAAAACTCGAAAGAAAATTATTGACTTGATTAAAAAAGGTTAAAAAATGATTATAGGAATAGTTTCAGATATTCATGCTGAATTTCATACCCTTCATCCTCGTAAAATTATTCTTCCAAATGATCTTCAGATTCTTATTATTGCAGGGGATTTGGCAACTACTCCTGAATTATCTGGAAAAATTATTCACGATATTCGGACAAAGACTTCAGCAATAATTCTATATGTTTTAGGGAACCATGAGTATTATGGACATGAATTAAGTATAATTGATTATTATAAAAAGGAATGCAACAAAACAAGAAATGCTTTTCTCCTTGAAAAAGAAGTTTTTAAATACAAAAAAACAAGGTTTTTAGGAACTACTTTGTGGAGTAATTTGTCGAACCCTTTGGATGCGCTATCGGCAAAAAAGGGGCTAAACGATTTTAATTTAATTTCCGAGAATGGAAAATTAATGACTGTAGAAAAATATACAGAAGAGTTTCTACAAAATAGGGTGTGGTTAAAAGAAGAATTGCTCAAAAATTTGAAAATGAAAACAGTTGTTATAACTCATCATAGCCCAAGTTTTCTGACTACATGTCTTGAATATAGAGGTGACAAATTAAATGCATGTTTTTGTTCAGATTTGTCAAATTTAATTTTAGACTATAACCCTAAAATTTGGGCATATGGGCATGATCACTATACAAATGAGCAGAAACTTGGAAAAACAGCTTTGATTAGTCACCAAATAGGCTATTCCCCAGGAAATTTAACCGTTAGGCGCGTGATTGTCTGATTGTCTAAAAAATAGTTGACAAGAAATGAAAAATAAGTAAGAATAATTCTATGAAACTAAAAGTTTCAAAAGTTTTAATAGATCGTTTAAAAAGGAAAGCTGCAAAAAGCTTGTGCAAATTTCGTGTTGCTGCTTTAGGGTTCAATGTCTCAAATATTTGTGTTGCTACTTCAACAAACCTCTCTTTATTTAGGCATAAAGGGGGTGGAAAACATGCTGAAGAAGTTCTTTTTGAACAAGCAAAAAGAAAAGGAATTACAAAAATTTTAATTTGCAGAATAGGTTCAGGGGGCACTTTGCTACCTATTGATCCTTGTGAACGTTGTTCAAAAAAAGCAAAAAAATTAAGAATAGTTATTGAAACAGTTCCTATAGGAAAATAAAAAAGGTGAAGTTAAAATGAATTCTAAATTTATATGGACAAAAGAAATTCTGATAGGGGATGAAATTGTATTTACAAATGATGCTTTTGTCTTTTATGTCGAAGACGTAAAAATTGACGAAACTAATAAAACTGTGTTTTTGTCTGGGCAACAGTTAAGAGGTTGGGATAATATAATTTCAAAAAAGAATTTGTCTTGTGATCTTGATTGGAAAGTTATACTAGTAAATAGAAAAAAAGTTGACAATGAATTTTTAAATATTAAACTTGATAATAGGGAGAAATTGAAATGAGTATTTGTACAAATTGCGGAGATCCTATTTCTGAATGCACCTGTGGAAAAACAGAAATAGTTTCGGACAAACCCGTTTGTCCATATTGTGGAAGTACCGGGTATAAAAAGTCTCATCAAAATACTCTTCTATTTTCTTTGAAAGAAAATGAAGTTACAAAAAGTTATTGTAGCTATTGTAAAAAATATTTTGAGAATGAATTGCAAATTATATATAAGGTTTTTTCGAGATCTATTGAAAAAGAAAAAATGGAAATTTAAGATTGGTAATATTGATTGTTCTAATAAAAATCGTAAAGGAAAAGCACAATGACAAAAAAAGAATGTTTTGATATTATGGAAAAGTATGGCGACCCAAAAATTGATGAAAAATTGGGAATCAAAATAAATAAAAGGGCAACTTGTTTTTATGTGGCAAGAATTGCTAATTTGTTTGGGAATGACGTTCCTATGGGTGTTGGGTCAACAGAAGAAAGAGCTAGAGCAAATCTTTTACTAACTCTTATGCAATATGATGATCTGTATGGAAGTCAAGTTGAAGACCTTTTAGAATCAAAACAACAAAAATTTGTAATGAGTTGATAAATGGCTAATCTAAGAAAAAACGTAATAGAGGTTTTAAACAAGTATAGTATTGAATTTTCTACAAAGAGCAAGATTTGTCATATTACAGTAAAGGGATCCTTTTTAAAGTTAAAATTGATCTTGATGATCTAGGGTGCATAACAAAAGAAGGAAAAATTAGGCGCTTTAGATTGACCGTTTTAGAAGAGGTTGAAAAATATAGGTCAAAGAAATGATGTTTAAAGGGTTTGAAAAAATAATAGAAAATGTTTCTAAAATAAACGAAGATGGAAGTTTAACTCTGTATAATATGATCCTGGATTCTCTTAAAAATGAAAACACAACTTATATAGATTTGCAACGTCTTTTGGAAATCCTGGCTTACAATAGTCCCTATGCAAAACTTGGCTATAATAAAACAAGACAAATTAAGGGAATTTATTTACGGGGAATTTTCTTGTATTTGGACAACAAAGTTTTGAAGTTGAAAGTTTTATCAGATCCTAAAGGAACTTTGTTAAATGGGGGGCAAGGCTGTTTTGACACAACTGATCCCACTGTTTACCCAGAGCACCCTGATAAACACTATTTTTTAGAAGAGATTCCCGAAAAGTTGATGAGCAAAGTTTATGAAGGAATTTATGATATTTGTTTGCACATGATTGAATATGGAAATATATTGATTAAAAAGCAAGAAGAACTAACAAAAGAAATGGAAGAAATTGCTAAATTGAATATGCTGAGCAAAGAAGAAAGAGTTTTAAAAAATTGGGGGGTTAATTTATGAGACCAAATCAAGCAAGTTTTGATAATGTGAAGTCTGGAGATAAATTGATTCTGGTAGATAATTCAGAAACAAGAGATTGTGATTTTTATGTAAATTTTGATATTGGGGCTTTGTTTGAAGTATTAGCAAAAGACCCTATTGAACCTATTATATCTGTTAAAGAAATGTTTGGGGTTTTTAATAAATATAACCTTTCTTATATAGAAAGATTTGATATTTATAATTCAGAAGTAGATTTTAAAACTTGTTCAACTTGTTCACATTTTGCTCCTTACTATTCCAAAAATGTAATAAAACAGGAAAATCAATTCCTGATCTAAAAAGCCAATGTTCTGAATTTAAGAAAGCATAAATAAAATGGAAACAAGAGCAACAAAGAAAAATACTAGAATTGGGGATATTTTGATTTTAACTGATAATTCAGTTCTTAATCTTTTTGATGGATTGAAAGCAGTTCCTGTTGGAGAAGAGTATGAAGTACTAGAAAAATTTGATCATACATTCAGAGCAAAAAGACTTTCTACAAAAAAAGATGAAACGGGGTTATTTTGCTATTTTAGATTTGAACATAAAAAGGAAGAATAAGTAATGGAAGGTTATTTTGTAAGATCTGTTAATGAAGTTTGTAAAAAGGATTGTTTTTTAATGAATTCTTCTGTTTGTTACAACTGCAAATATGCTAAGAGATTTTTGAATCCTGAAACAAAAGAATTATATGTAAGATGTTTTGAAAACCCTATGATTGAGTATATAGTTGACATGTTTGGTTTTTGTTCATGTTTTTCAAGAGCCTGGTTCAACATAAAATCAATTCTAATAGAGACTATAAAAAACAAAGGAGAAATAAAATGATAGTTTACAAGTTGACAGATAAAGAGGGGAAAACAAAAAACGGGACAAGTTGGGGGGAGAACGTAACCCACGAGGTTACAGGGGCTCTTGAGCTTTGTAAAAACGGAATTCACGCCTACTCAGATCCCCTGCTTGCGGCGCTTCATAACTCTATTCACGGGGAATTTGATCTCTCCTCTGCTCTCCTTTGGAAGGGTGAAGCAAGCGACGAACATCTTGATGACGCTGGAATGAAATCGTGCCATCGCTGGCTTAGGACTATTAAACAAATTCCTATCCCAGAAGTGAATTTAACCCAGAAAATTGCTTACGGAATCCTCTGTGCAAAAGAAGTGTGTGACGATAAAAACTGGAATAAGTGGGCGCTCCGCTGGCTCAGCGGTGAGGATAGATCCTATACTTCTGCTTATGCTGCTTATGCTTATACTACTTATGCTGCTACTTATGCCGATGACGCTTATGCTGCTGCTCATGCTGCTGCTTATGCTGCTACTTATGCCGATGACGCTTATGCTGCTGCTCATGCTGCTGTTCATGCTGCTCATGCTGCTGCTGCTGCTGATGCTTCTGATGCTGCTCATGCTGCTTATGCTGCTGTTCATGCTGTTCATGCTGCTGCTGCTGCAAGGGTTGCTTCTGATGCTCGTGGTAAAAAAATTGATCTGATCAAAATTGCAAAAAAGGCGATGAAAATTAAATAACTTTTATTGGGGACTTTAATAAGGTTTTTTGGTAGTTTTGGTGGATAAACTAAAAGGGGAAGAGGAAATGATTAAAACATATGTAGACAATAATGCAAATGTAGTTATTAAATTGAAATTGACAGATCTAATTAATTTTTGTGCTGAATATTGCCCAGAAATCAAAAATAGCGACAGGTATGCTTTTGTTGATAAATTTTTAAAAGAGTTGACAGATGATTCAGACGGGAATTGTTCATATATTGAGCACGCTTTTGTTAAAACTATTGAAAACATGATGACAAAGTTAGAGGAAAATTATGATTAGAACTGAAAATTCATATACTAGTTGTATTATTGGAGGTTCTATTTCAGAGATAGAGACAATAGAAGAGTGTCAGAATAATAATGGTTGGGTTCCTGTGCCTGAATGTTTTGGGCATGAACTAGAAGGTTGGTTAAGTAAACAGGTTAATCTATTTGAACAAGTTTTTATTGATCTGAACAAATATTCTGACAAATGCCTTTATTGCAAATCTCCAAGTTACAATGGTTCTTTATTTGGTTTTATTGATTGCTCTAACAAAAACTGTGGAAAAGAAAATGTCTAAACCTTTCCTAAAGTGGGCAGGTGGAAAATCCCAGCATTTGAAAGAAATGTCCAAATATTTTCCAAGATCTTTCGACCGATACGTCGAACCTTTTTTGGGAAGTGGCTCGGTATTCTTTTTCCTAAAACCCAGCAAAGCCTTTTTAAGCGATTCTAATAGCGAGCTGATCAATACCTTTCAAATGGTCAAGGATCGCCCAGAACAGGTTATAAACAAGCTTTTGCAACATGAAAATACAAAAATGCATTTTTTGATAACAAGACAGTTGAAACCTGTTTACCTGGAATCTGTAGAAAGAGCTGCTCGATTCATTTTTTTAAACAAGACCTGTTTCAATGGGCTTTATAGAGTTAATTCAAAAAATGAATTCAATACCCCCTTTGGCGATTATGATAATCCAAATTTTTGTGATGAAACTACAATAAGAGTTTGCTCAAAAATTTTGAACAATTCGGAGACAGAAATTCGTTCAATATATTTTGAGCAAGTTTTGTTTAACGTTCAAGAAAATGATTTTGTCTATCTTGATCCCCCATATTATCAATTTGAGAATAGTAAATTCACAAACTATACAAGAAAAGGATTTGGACAAATTGATCACGAAAAGCTTGCTCAATGTTTTGAGGCTTTGAGCAAAAAGAACGTGAAACTGCTTTTGTCCAATTCAGATTGTGAATGGGTGAGAAATAGGTATAAAAATTTTGAAATTATCGAACTGAAAGGAAAAAGAAGTATTAATGCAAAAGGGAATGGCAGAGGAAGAGTTTCAGAATTGTTGATTAAGAACTATTAAACAAAGGAAAAAAGGAGTCTAAAAATGACTAGTCTAAGAGAGAATGCAATAGAGATTTTAGAAAAGTATGGTATTAAGTTTTCTAAAAAGGACAATACAACAAGGCTTTGTACTGTTTTAAGAAAAAATCAAAACGAAATCAATTGGTATCGTATTTCAGAATGTCAAAAACTGTCTGAATCCTTTATAAAAAAGTTTCAAGACAAATTAAGTTTGGAGCGTATTTTAGAGTGTCAAAAACTGTCTGAGAACTTTATAAGAGAACTAAATTTAACAGTTCCTGTGAACAACTGGTTGTACAAGTCTAAACAATTCAAGTTGGATTACATAAAAAAGAACACAAAGTTTAAGATTGTAAATAATTCTATAATTGCATACAAATCTTGTATGAGCAATGGATGCTCTGTTTTTGACTTCCAATACAAGTATGAGACAGGTTTAACATATGAATCAGCCTGTGATTGTAATTCTGATCACCTTAGTTCTTTAGGCTTATATTCCTGGACCAAAAAGAAAGCCTTAAAATATTACAATAAAGGAATTCTTTTCAAGGTCAAAATTGATCTGGACGATCTAGGTTGTATAACAAAAGAAGGAAAAATTAGGTGCTTTAGATTGACCGTTTTGGAAAAGGTCGAATAAATAAAATTAAATAATTATCAGAATAATGGCTTATAATAAAGTTAGATATTTGGAAAGGAAAGAAAATGAGCATTGGTGTTTTAGTTGTTTTACTATGTTGGTTAATTCCTTCATTATTTCTTTTTCACAGTTTTATGTGGAGAGGTTTGTCAAGTTTTATTGTTGGATCATTAAAAAAAAGAATTATTATTTCTTTTCTTTTAAGCTTTGCTTGGATCATTATTATTCCCCTTATGGTACTAGGATTAATTGTAGATTTTATTCTTTTAGTAATAACAAAGAAGCAAGGATAAACCATGTACGAAACGCAGCTAATAAATGCCTGCAAAAAAGGTGATTTAAAAGCTGTAGAGATATATGTAAAAAACGGATCAACCATTACCTTTTCAAATAATTTTTTATTAGATTTAGCTGCTACTAATGGGCATTTAGAACTTGTAGCCTTTTTGATTGAGAATGGGGCAGAGTTTGAGAATTTGAGCTTTATAAAAAAATGTGCTCAAGAAAGTGGATATAAAGAAATTTTAGATTTAATAGATGAACTTGAGATTAGACCTGAGCTTTTAAAAAAAATAAAAAGTATTTTTAAAAGGATTTTTGGAAGAAAAGACTTGATTTAAGTTTTACTAAAGATTATAGGTATAATTGGGGATTGATTGGAGAAAAAATGAAAAATGTTTTAGCAGAATTGGTTAAGAAGTATTCTCAGCAAGTTCCATCACCACAAAATGTTGATCCAAATCAAACACAACCTGGACAGAGTGTATATGATGCTACAGGAAAAGAGTTTGTAGTGATTCAAGATGATCCATCTGAGCCAAATAAAGTTCTAATGCCCGCAGATCAAAAAGGTAAAGATGTTCCCGAAGGCGTTAAAACAATCGACAATTCAGAGATTACTCAATATAGCAATCAAAATCCAATTGAACAAGGTACACAAGATGTACAAACTGCTTCTGTTAAAATAGAAAAAGAATTTTTAAGGAGAAAATAATGTTTGGAATTGAAGATGATGGATATTATAGGATCAGTAAAAATCTTAGAAGTAAAGAGATGAAAGAGGATTTTGAAACCTTTCTTAAAGATAATCCTAATCCAGAAGATGAAGAGGTTCATGAGTGGGCAGAAGAAAGTGGTTATGCAATTGATGAGATAGAAGAACTTGCTTATTCTATGGCGCACGATTATTTAAGTGACGATGAAAAAGAAGATTTAGAAGAGATTATAGACGAACACGAAGACAAAATCCCTGGAGGAAAAGCTGATAATTCAGACCCTGAAGATTTCGATATTGATCAAATAGCAAAAGGTATTAAGGTTGAAATGGAACATACGGATGATCCTGAAAAAGCATTAGAAATTGCTATGGACCATTTAACTGAACTTGATGATTATTATGATAGCTTAGATAAAATGGAAAATAAATAATGCCTTTAAGTGATAAAAGCATGTCAAGAATTAAATCATTTGTATTAAAGTCAGATAGTTCAGGTTATTCAAAAGTAAAATCAACATTATTAGGTTTTATTGAATTAGGCTACAGTATCAACGACATTGTTCTAAAACTTCATGAAGAATTTCCTGAAGAAATTGTTGATCAAGTTTTAGAAGATTGTAGAAAACGAGGAATTATATAATGATTGACAATAAAGCATACAGGAGAATTGCTCAAGAATTAGACATTGAACAATATAATGAAAATGAAAAGTCTATCGGACTTAAAAAAATAATTGCTGAAGCAGACGATAATATTAATTATTTGATTGGTTATTTAACTGTATCTATTTCAGAAGAGTCTATGGAACTTTTGAAAAAAACTTCTGATTTATTGTCTTCTGTATATACAAAGTTATAAAGAGGAAACCCCATAATGAGTATTGTAAATAATTTAGTAAAAAAATATTCACAAACAATAATTCCAGAAATTTCTCAACAAGAAATTGACGAACTTTCTGGCAGAAATTCTCCAGAAGGATCTTCAGCAGAAGCTGTGACAGATTATATCCTTGCTAATGGTGTAGCTACTTTAGATTCTATAATGCAAGATTTTGGACTAGGTTTCAAAGAATTACAAATTCTTCTCACTCAAATTGGAGAAGGAATTCAATTAAAATACGGGAAAGATCCCGAAGGAAATGCAACTGTAAAAATTGCAAATAAAGGAAAAAATAAAATGATTTCAAATAAGGGATTTAGAAGAATTGCACAGGAATTAGGAATAGAGAATGAAACAGAACAACAAAAGGGGGAAAGAATGATTACTGAAAAACAAATAAACTGGCTTGAAGCGATGATGATAGAATATCAGGAAATAATTGATAAAATAAACAGGGTTGATCTATCATTGGCAAACGGAAGAGTGACCAGATTTCAGCATGGGTTGCCTGCAGTGATGAAAGAATATAATGAAGTTCTAGAAATATACAAAAAACCAGCTTCAGAGTGGATGAAATGGAGACTAGACGCATTTCTTAAAGCCTGCAAAGATCATGCAATAAATTTTTATAAAATGCGAGACAAAGTATTTTTTTAAAAAAATCTACAAAAATTCTTTTATAATAAATATCATGAAATGCTTATCAAATAATTCGTTCAAAAGACTTGCCCAAATTATTAAAAAATATTCTAAAAAAGTTACAGAAGAAGATATTAAAAGTGCTAATCTTGCTGGGCTAAGACATAAAGATTCTGAAACTACTTATTGGAGTTATTATACACCATTATTACAAGTTTCTTACGATTATGGACACAATGGGATTGACTTAACAGAGGAGCCTGTTGTAACTGGGTTTCGATATGGAGATCCTAGTGATTCTGGTTTGAGTTATAATTATAGGGATCAGGTTTCTGAACGTGGTTTGAGTTTGGCTAATCTTGAAGGTGAAGATGAGGTTGGAAGTAGCATGTTTTTTAAAGATCGTGGTTTAGTGCAAGTAAGTGGCGTTCTACTTCCTAAAACTGGTTCAGATGGTGAACCTTTAATTCTTCCTATAAATATTGTAGAAATGCAAGATTAAGTTTTTTAAATTCTTCTCACTCAAATTGGAGAAGGAATTCAATTAAAATACGGGAAAGATCCCGAAGGAAATGCAACTGTAAAAATTGCAAATAAAGGAAAAAATAAAATGATTTCAAATAAGGGATTTAGAAGAATTGCACAGGAATTAGGAATGGAAGAAGATTTAGAAAACAAAGGAAGAAAAAGAGATATTTGGGATCAAATGATCGAAGAATATGATCTGCAGCAAAGTAAAGAAGTAGATCCAGAATCTAAATCTGAAGTAGGAAAGAATCTGTTCAAAACAATAAAACCCGGGGATGTTTTAATTATTAAAGATAGTGAAGGAATGCCGTTTGAAGAAGGGGAAGAAGTAGTAGTAAAGAAAACCAGGTTTACCGACTATGACCCAGTAGTAGTATTAGAAAATGACCCAACAAACACAGCTTGGATTATAACCAGATTTATAAAACCGTAAGTTTCAGAGAATATTAAAGAAAGATTAAAATATCATGGTAGAAAAAACATTAAAACAGATTAGAAAAATTGATTATTGGTTATTTATTGGGGCAGGTTTAATTACTTGTCAAATTCTCTGCTTAATTTATTTTTATTAAATTTGGTCCAACAATATTATTATTTTGTCCTGTCAAAATTGCTCTAGCAATTCCTACAACACAATTATCTTTAATTCTTACAATTGGACTCCCAGAAAATCCAGGTTTACCTACAATAGTCGTAAATAATTTTTCTGGAAGTATTCTGTAAATTTTACCATATTTAATTTCCACAGGAATATTTGGAAGTTTTCGGTAAGCTTTTACAGAATCATTTACAGAAATGTTTTTACAAAATTTTAGCGGAATTATGCTAATAGGTTTATTTAATCTCAAAACAACAATATCAAGATCTTCCATAATTTCTACGACAGTTGCGGTCAAAACAATTTCAATTCCATTTTTTGGAATTCTTATTTGAATAGGCTTATTTGGGAGTTTCTTTTTAATAACGTGATAAGCAGTAATTATATATTGTTGTGTTACAAAAAATCCAGTTCCGTTACAAAATAGATTTTCTGATTTTACTCGAACATTTACTATTGCAGAATTGCAGGATACACAAAAAAGAAAGAAAAAGATTGACAAGAACTTCATCAATGCTTATTTTAACCTAGTGCTGTTTGGGTTTTTTAATTTTGAATTTTTTGAAAAGAGTTGACAAAGATTTTTGGAAAGGTTACTTTTATAGTAGGTTTTTAAAAATATGGTGTTGCCCAAACTGTGTAACAAGATATTTTTAGGCAACAGGAGGAAACAAAAAATGAAGGTCTACAAGTTAACAGATAAAGAAGGAAAAACAAAAAACGGGACAAGTTGGGGCGAGAATGTAACCCACGAGGTTACCGGGGCTCTTGAGCTCTGCAAAAACGGAATTCACGCCTACTCAGATCCGTTGCTTGCGGTGCTTCATAATCCCATTCACGGGGAATTTGAAATATCTTCTGCTATTCTTTGGGAATGTGAAGCAAGCGAAGAACACCTCGACGATAATGGAATGAAAACCTGCCATCGTTGGCTAAAAACTGTCAAAAAAGTCCCTATCCCAGAAATAAATTTAACCCAGAAAATCGCCTACGGAATCCTCTGTGCGAAAGAAGTGTGTGACGATAAAAACTGGAATAAGTGGGCACTCCGCTGGCTCAATGGTGAGGATAGATCCTATACTTCTGCTTATGCTGCTCGTGCTGCTGCTTATGCTGCTGATGCTGCTCGTGCTGCTGCTTATTCTTCTGATGCTGATGCTTCTGATGCTGCTTATGCTGCTGCTTCTGATGCTGCTTATGCTGCTGCTTCTGATGCTGCTCGTGCTGCTGCTTATGCTGCTGCTTATGCTGCTCAAAATAAAAAAATCAATCTGATCAAAGTTGCAAAAGAAGCAATGAAAATTAAATAACTTTTATTAGAGGCTTGACAAGGTTTTTTTGATGGATAGATTAAAAGGAGAGGAGAAAAAGTTATGGAAATCAATGAGGGATTTTGTAGTGAACTTGTTAGCAAGATTGTTCTCAATCTTGCTAACAATTTAAGGACTGATGAGCAGCTTTTTTCAAAAGTTGCAAAAAAATTGGATCTGGAGCCTTCCGCAGCTATGGATCTGTGTGAATGGCTTGGTTACAAGCCCTTTTAATTTTCTTTCTTGACAAAACCCCCCTAAAGACTTACAATTCCCTTCACAAACAAATAGTGCACAAATTTTGTGCAAAAAAAGACAAGGAGAAGTTTTATGAACAGTTTGAAGTATTTTCTAAGTTTGTTGGTTCTTGCATCGTGTCTAGCCGCCTGCGCAACAGTTCCTACAATCAATGTGGACAAGACAGAGCAGGCGATTGCCTGCCTCGAACACAGCACCTCCTGTGCAGCTACAGTGGCAATTTTGCTCAAGTCTACGGATCTTGCTGTAATTCAGCAAGCAACTGCCCAAGTCGAGCAGTGTATTGCAGATCTTGGGCAAATGGGTTGCAAAGATCTTGCCCAAAGTCTTCGTCAATCCACTTCTCAAAAGTAATTTCTGCTAGGTTTTTTTCAATAATTTCAACAAATTATAAAAAAGTATTTGCATTCTAAACCTTTTTGGTTTATTATGCAAAATTAGGTTTAGAATTTTTTTGAGAAAGGTCTTGACAAAATTTTTTTCAATAAGTATATTGTGAATAGAGAAAGGATTTTACAATGAACTCTAAAAGTTTTGTAAAATTGGCAGCAAGATTGGCAGATGTAAAAAAAATATCTGTCCAAGAAGCTGTGCAAATTCTTGTAAAAGTAATTCAGGATTTTGAAAAAACAGCAGAAAATTGGAGAAAATAATGAGGTTCGGATCTACGGTGTGGCTACGAAGAGGATCAATATCTAGAACAAAAGGTCTAGGAAAAGCTAGATTTGTTCTAGCTAGATTCCTTTTTGCAAGAGGCAATCAAGTATTCTGTGAACTTCTTGAAAATGATCCTTTTGCTTGTAGCGAATCAAAAAAAGGTGAAAAAAATTGGTGGTCAAAGAGTGCTATTAGAGCACTCACATTATACAGACCCGAAGGAAACGAATCAAATTATTTACCATAAGAGAGAAATAGTTAAATGAAAAAAAAAGAACTGTATATACCTTGTGGTATTGTCAAAACCCACCAACACGAAAATTATAGTTGGGTAATTATTAAATCTGTATTATATAAAGAAATGATTATTCATGAGGCACTATTGCCTAACAGTAGATTTTTTAATATCGATGGCAATGGGCAGAAATTTGTGAAAGCAGAAATTGAAAAAGCAGAGGAGCCTTTTTTTAAAGGCTATGTAAAAATATTCCTTTCGGAAAATTATTATCCTGATTTTCTTATTTGTGAAAAAGAATTTGTAGAACTTATAAAAAAGAAATAGCAAGAAAAAAACAGTAGTGCAACATTGTGTAGATAATATGTCATAAAGGAGAATGAAATGTCAGATTATGAAAATATGTTAGAGAATTTTAAAAATAGTGATCCTATGTGGAAAATTGAATATCAAGACGTTAATAAAGAAATTCTTAAGGAAAATGAAACTCTAAGAGAACAAAACGAAGAACTGAAAATTTATATTCAAGCATTTCTTAATAAATATAAAAAGGAAAATAAAAATGCTTGAAATGGGGAATTTATACAATGTAAAATATTCTAAAAAGGAATTGATTCTGAAACATTGGCAAAAGTACTTCTCAAAATAAGACCAATAGGTGAAAAATGCAATATATGTGGATCAGGAAAATGTGTAGTTTGTAAAGCATTTGAAGCCTTAGAAAAATCGCGGAAAATGGCTAGGTATAATAAGAGATGGAAATAAATTTTTGGAAGAAATAGAGAATTTTGAAATATGTGCAAGAACTAAAAAATATAAAGAATTTTGTGATGCTGAATCATCTGCTATTAGACTTATTAAAAAATTAAAAAAGAACAATGACAATAAATATTATTATGAGGTAATAGGAGAGTATGAACCTGAAGATTAAGGAGGATAAAAATATGGCAATCAAAAATCTTTTTTAAATAATATTGTGCAATATAGTAACAGTTTGTTACGGTTTTGTCCAAATTGTTTCTACTAAACTTTCTACAGGGGTTCCTTTTTGTCAGGAAAAGGATGTTAAAATTCTAGCACCCCCTTGACAAACAAAGATTAATAAATATGTTAAGAAAAGGAGGATGAAACTGCTTATGAAAATCCAACAAAATCAAAAGAAATCGGTTAAAATCACTTGCTTTTTAACGAGAAATAGTGTATATTAAAGGAGTGAAATATGAAAGTCATCAAAGTAACGAAAGAGTATTTTCAGACAGAGGACGAAAAGGTTTATTTCTTCGAGCCTTTGGAAAAAGAAATATCCGTTGAGGATATGCAGAAGATTGTGGATGCAAACGAGAAATTAGTTAAGGAGTTGAAAGACAAATGAGAGTGCTTTTGATTGATGCTGATTCCACTATACCAAACATCCCACTAATGAAACTTGCAAGTTGGCATAAAAACAAAGGGGATCAGGTAGTGCTTCATAGATGCAATCTGCCGTATTACCCGAATAGAAAGAAGCAGACATATTATGCTCCTGATGGCTTTGACATAAAATATTGCTCTGTTGTTTTTGACGGAAATGCTTGTTACGTAAAAGGGGAAAACATTATTTTTGGCGGCACTGGCGTTGATTTAATTACGAAATTACCTGATGAAGTGGAGTTTTGTTCACCATATTATAGTATGTATCCAGATAACAAAACCTCATACGGTTTTATTACGAGGGGTTGCATAAGAAAGTGCCGTTTTTGTAAAGTGCCGGAAAAAGAAGGGTATATTCATAAAGTAAACGACATAGATAATATTGTTAAGCATAAAGAAGTAAAGTTTCTTGATAATAACATCTTGGCTTATTCAGAGCATGAAAAAGTATTACAGGAATTAGTTGATAAAAGAATCAAATGTCAATTTAATCAAGGTCTTGATATTAGATTGCTTAATGAAAGTAACTCAAAATTATTATCAGAGCTTAATTATTTGCATGAATATATTTTTGCTTTTGATTCAATCGCTTACAGAAAGATAATTGAAGAAAAACTATTGCTTTTGGAATGGGCGAAAGACTGGCAGTTAAAGTTTTTTGTTTATGTTCATCCTGATATGCCTATCGGAGAAACGGTTCAAAGGATCATATTTCTAAAAGACAGGAAGTGCCTGCCCTATGTAATGCGAGATATTTCTTGTTGGGAAAGTTTAAATAATGAATTTTACATAGATATTTGTGCATATACCAATCAAGTCCACCTTTTTAAGAAAATGTCATTTTCAGAGTTTTTATTTAAGAGGCATACATCAAAGAATAGAATAGAACAAAGTTTGAGGATATGGAATGAAAATCTATAAAATCACAGAAGCAAGTGATTATCTTGGGGTGTCAATAAACACACTCAAGACGCTTGCCAACAACGGAAAGATAAAGTCTTTCAAGACTACTGGAGAGCATAGGCGTTTTCGCCAAGAAGATTTAGACGCTTATATGGGAGTCGAGAAAGAGAAGCAAGAAAAGTTGACTGTGATTTACGCAAGATGTTCAACGGCAAAACAGAAAGAGAATCTTGAACGGCAGAAAGACAGGTTAAGAAAACACGCAGAAGCCAAAGGTTACAAGTATGTTCTGATTGATGAAATTGCCAGTGGGATAAATGAGAAGCGAAACGGCATACACAAGTTAATCAAGATGTGTTTTGAGGGTAAGGTTGAAAGAGTATTGATTGAATACAAGGACAGGCTTGCTCGATTTGGATATGAGTATCTTGATGCAATTTTTACGAATCTTGAGATCGAAGTAGAGATAATGGAAACCAAAGAAAAGAAATACGAAGAAGAATTGGCAGAGGATATTATGAAAATTCTTACCTGTTATTCAGCGAGATATTATGGTGCAAGAGGCGGCAGAAAGAAGAAAAATCAGGTTGAAAATACGCCTGTCGAATCTAATGGAATTTGAAAAGGAGGAAAGACAAATGATTCTAAATACAAAATTTAATATTGGTGATAAAGTTTTTTGTGCTTGTGAGCGCGGAAACAAAATAATTCTTGAAGGTCCATTCACAATAGGATCCGTCAGAAAATCGGTTACAGATTCTCCAGGAAGAGAAGGAGAAACTATTTTTGATAATTATAAACCCAGAAAAAGTGAGGAAGAGTCCTACATGTGTGTAGAGACTGGAATTGGATCAGGTCAGCTTTTTTATGCTGAAAATCTGTTTTCTACCTGTGAGGAAGCAGTAGAAGAATTTAAAAAACTTAATCTTGCATTTCTACAATATTTATAGGAAGAATTAAAGGTTCACCATCTGAACCAGTTTTAGGAAGTAGAACGCCACTTACTTGCACTAAACCACGATCTTTAAAAAACATGCTACTTCCAACCTCATCTTCACCTTCAAGATTAGCCAAACTCAAACCACGTTCAGAAACCTGATCCCTATAATTATAACTCAAACCAGAATCACTAGGATCTCCATATCGAAACCCAGTTACAACAGGCTCTATTCCTAGGTTTTAGCACAAGTCTAGGCAATTCAAGGCTTGTAAGGTCTTTCTAGAGTTTTCTAGAATGTATTTTTTCTATATTCTTATCTATGTAAATACAAGAAGATCTTACTGTCACAAGAGGGTTCCTTTGTCCAAACAGTTTTCTAAAATATTTGCCCAAAATGTTGGAAAATGGGCAAAAAGTATTAGAAAATAGTTGGAAAAGTGATTTTGGGAGATTCAGTTCAATTCCTTTAAAATAATAGTAATAAAAGGTTTTTGTAACAGTTTCTGGTTGCTTAAATATTTTTAGTCCAGGAACTTCTTTTTGGACTAGGGTTTTCTTTACAATAAATCTAAACTTTCTATTTTCGTTTTCCATTTTTCTCTCCTTTTTTTTCAGAGCGCCAGTAGTGCGCACCCGTAACCGCCATCTGAATTGTCGCTCTCCGCGAGAGCTTCGCGCAATCGGGCCTCTGATCGGTACGTCGCGAGCCGGCAAGATCGTGATGGCGACCACACGTAGTAGTCATGGCTCGCCGTGTCGGCCACAAATTCCACCAGCGATGATCCGTTGTTGTACTCGTACACTTTGCCGATAATTTTTTCTTTCGTTTTCATTTTCCTTCTCCTTTGTTTTTCTCTTCCTCTTTATTAATTTAATTCCCAAATTTTCTTTGTCAATATTAATTTTTAATTTCGTTTCCGTTGATAAGACTAGCAAAGGATATTCAAAAGTGTAGGAGTTGCCATTGGCATTAGTTTTCACAAAGCATTTTGGCAGAGCTTTTTTAGGAAGAAGAATAGGATTAGATGGGGTTGTAAATAGTGGTATTTTTTTAAAAAAGTAAAAAGCCCGGGGGGTCCCCAAGCCCAGTCGGGTCCCCCAAAACACGCACACCCCCCTACCAAAACCTACATAAAGGCTTATTCAACTACTTTTCCATACATTTCTACACAATTTTTGCATAAATTTCACAAATAATATCACATATTTATGCAATTTCCTCATAAATATAGATTGCATAATCATTCACAAACGGATTGCATAAATATTCCAACAACTTAGATTGCATAAATATTCAGCAAATCTCTTGAAAAAGATTATGAACAAAGGTTTTATGAAAAGTTTGGTAAAAGATTTGTGCAAAAAATTGGGGAAAAACTATGAAAAGATTGTATAGCAAAGATGAAAGACAAGGATTTTGGCAAGGTTTTTGCAATATGCTCTAGGAATGCGCAGGAAGCTCTACAAACCTTTCAACATAGTTTTGGGCATTCTGCCTAAGGAAACTTGTTGAAATCGATTGTAGAGATTTTTAGGGGGCTTGTAGAGTGTTTTGAAGAATCATATTAAACTAGATTATTATTTTTCAGTGTGGTTAGTCTTCTGTTTGCTTCTAATAGCCAGTGTTCCGCATCTGAACAAACTAGAATATCCTTCAGAATAGCCGCTAATTCACGTTTTGAATGGGTGTGATAAAACTTCCACTCTTCTTTATCCTCATAATAAAAAGGAGGATTGCACCTGCCTATATGTTTTTTGCTTGATTCCATTAGTTTTTTCTCCTTTTTTAATTTAATCCTTTATTTTTCTTTTGTCAACCCCCTGTTTAAATTATTTCTTTTGTTACAATTTTCTTCACTTTTTTTCTTTATACAACAAATTCCTAGATAATTTTGCTAATATAAAAACTTTTATATTAATTTTGTTCAAAATTCCTTCAAACAATTTCCCCAATAATTTCGATAAATTAAAAAATCGTGACACGAAATATCTATCGAAAATCCCTAAGGGGAAAATTTGAAGAAGTGTTTGAACGAGTTTTGTTGTTGTAATAAATGTGAAATTATAGGTGATTATCTATTAATTATGTGCAATTTATATGTTCAATGGACTTGACAAAGTATTTTGTGGTAATTAAGCTGTAGGATAGAACAGGGCAGTAAAACTGCTTTTAAACATTTTGAAAACTTGAATTTATGGCACGAAGTTTTTTGAGTGGAGTGGAGAATAAAGCAACTGACGCGAGGAACCTTTTTTAGGGGAGCGGTAGTATTAAGACTTTATTCGTAGAAGCGTAGAAGCCCAAAAGATTGAAACGTTATTCAAGAGTAAAAGTGTTAAGCTAACAAACGGTGAAGTCCTTCTGCCCTGTTCTATTTTATAAAAAATAATTTCAATTTTCCTCTTGACAAAATTCCGCTAAATCTTATTATAATAAAAGGAGAACAAAATGAGCAAAAACGGAAAACATTTAGTAGCAAAATTGGCTAAAGTTACGGGAAAGAGTTTTCAAGAATCTGCTCAAATGATTTCCCAAGCATATGCACAATGGGAATCTTGTGCAAAAAATTGGGGAAAAGTTGAGCCTAAATCTCCTCTCAAAACATCTGTAGAAAAATCTCTTGAAGAAATTCAAGACTGTTTTTAAGTCTTATTTACCACACTCCCCTCAAACCCCTCACAACTCCTAGTACATTTTCCTTTTTTAAGTTCTTTGTAATACTACTTGTACAATATTTTCCACATATTCACCACTATTTATGCAACACTTGCAATATAAGGAGATTTTGTCATACTATTTGTAAAACATTTGCACCATTTGCCATTGTGCATTTTTATTTTACAAGAGAGTTGACAAAAGAAATTTTGATGAATAAATTATAAAAGCACGCGGTTAATGACCGCACACTGTAACCTGCCGGTTAGACGAATGCTCTGCCGGCTTTTTTTTATTTAAAATACTTGACAAAAGAAATACAAGATTTATGATCTAAATAGGTGAAAAACAAAGGAGACGAGAATGTTGAAAAGAAAATTTGAAGTCGTTGAATCCTATACCCAAGTGACGCCGATGGTGGCGTTGTTCGGATCCGTAATTATCGACGTCTCCATAAAGGAGACGACGGGATCGCGGTACCACGTGAAAACGTGGTTCGCGATTAAAGAGAAGGAATTGGAGGGTGTTCGGCGAGTCGCCGATGCCCTTTGTTCTGAGTTAAATGCTGACCCCGGGTCAGCATACAAAAAATTGTTAGCGCTTCAACTGCGTTAAATTATAAACATGAAGAGCGAAAAACAAAGGAAACAAAAAATGAAGGTCTACAAGTTAACAGATAAAAAAGGAAAGACAAAAAACGGGACAAGTTGGGGCGAGAATGGAACCCACAAGGTTACAGGGGCTCTTGAGCTTTGTAAAAACGGAATCCACGCCTACTCAGATCCGTTGCTTGCGGTGCTTCATAACTCTATTCATGGACAATTTAATCTCTCCTCTGCTCTTCTTTGGGAATGTGAAGCAAGCGACGAACACCTTGATGACGCCGGCATGAAATCGTGCCATCGCTGGCTCAAAACTGTCAAAAAAGTCCCTATCCCAGAAATAAATTTAACCCAGAAAATCGCCTACGGAATTTTATGTGCGAAAGAAGTGTGTGACGATAAAAACTGGAATAAGTGGGCACTCCGCTGGCTCAGCGGTGAGGATAGATCCTATGTTTCTGCTGATGCTGCTTCTGCTGCTGCTTATGCTGCTGCTCGTGCTGCTGCTTATGCTGCTGATGCTTATGCTGCTGATGCTGCTGCTCGTGCTGCTGCTTATGCTGCTGATGCTTATGCTGCTGATGCTGATGCTGCTGATGCTGATGCTTATGCTGCTGCTCGTGCTGCTGCTCGTGCTGCTGCTCGTGCTGCTCAAGATAAAAAAATTGATCTGATCAAAGTTGCAAGAAAAGCAATGAAAATTAAATAACTTTCCATTTCAAAATCTTTTCCCAAACAATATTCGGCAAATTTTTTATCACTCTCGGGGATTTTTCTACATCGATTAGACAAAAACCTTTAAAAAGCCTAATTAAATTAGTCTTTGATAAATATTTGCCGAATATTTGGGAAAATACTTGACAAAACTTTGTTAATCCTTATTATAATAAAGGGAACAAGAGGCTACTAAAACCTAAATAGCTTCATGAGCTACATGATAAATGCATTTAGGATTAGTAAGCGGAATTAACCTTAATTCTTGTTCCCTTTTTAACCTCCTTACCTTCATTCAGGCTATTTCCCCTACGCATCTGCCTCAAACTAAGAAAATAAGGGCACTCCAGCTCTTTGTATAACATTCTTGACCAAATCTCTTGACCAATTGATTTGATAAAAGAATTTGACCAAATGACTTGACCAAAATTTCTGTCAATCCTTTTCTGCAAATCAAAAATTGCAGAATAAAAGTCCTATTTTGCAGAATAATTGCAGAATAAATTTGACCAAATTAATTGGTCAAAAACTTTGGTCTGGTCAAGCCTTTTAATTCCCCTTGTTCAATAATATTGTAAAATTAAATAGGCGGCTGGAATTAACGCAGCTATTTAATTTTCTTTGACAAAATGGCAATTTTATCATATAACTTCGAAACACTTGTTGAAAAAATTCTTTAATAATATTCACTTTGGGATCACATAATAGTTAATGTTGATTCTATGGTCGACATTGCGTCAAATTTTACCCAACAAAAAACTAAAATTGCACAAAATATTGCCTAAAAGTTTATGCATAAAAAGATTGTATAAATATAGATTGTATAAATATAGATTGTATAAATATCCGTTAAAAGATTGCATAAATATAGATT
>Ga0299912_10000255_pt1 | contig 51846 bp, 58 predicted proteins | sample RVTome_2_FD_207667 | JGI IMG/M metagenome (GOLD analysis project Ga0299912, IMG submission 207667) | Soil microbial communities from uranium-contaminated site in the Upper Colorado River Basin, Wyoming, United States - RVT95D214 (version 2) ... | reverse complement strand
CGTCGTATTTCATTTCCGCCCAGACGCTGCAGTATTACCATTTTGAGGGTGTATCGAGGACGCTGGATAAGGCCAATCCGGAAGATTCCTGGTTTTTTGAAGCCAGCCAAGCGAAGGAACCTTATGTCGTCAACGTCGATTATAATTATCAACAAGGCCGCGCCATCACCATTTTCATCAATTACCGGGTGGTGGATAGCGACGGCGCGTTTCTCGGTATCACCGGGGTCGGCCTGCAATTGGATAGCGTGGCGCGGCTGGTTAAGGAATATCAAACCAATTTCCGCCGCAACGTCTATTTTGTCGATGAAAAAGGGCTGATCAAGGTTCACGCCAATTCCGATTATGTGGGCGTGGCCAATATCCACGACATGGCGGGGCTTGGGCCGATCACCAATCAGGTCTTAAACGAAGATCGCGGTTCGTATACTTACAATACCGCCGACGACACCATTTTGCTTACCACGCGTTATATCCCTGAATTGAAATGGTATTTGTTTATTGAACTGCCGGAATCCCAGGCGCTGAAAGACATGCAGGAAGGTTTTCTGCGCAACCTAGCCATCGCCCCGGTGGTGATCGTGCTGACCATTTTGCTGATCGGCTATTCCATTAATATTTTCCAGCGCCGCTTGGAAGAAATGGCCATCACCGACAAGCTGACGGGGCTGAAAAACCGTGAATTTTTTGATGTGTCGTTGGATCAAAGCATCAAACGCTTTCATCGCGATGGACAGATTTTCACGTTGCTGATGATCGATATCGATCATTTCAAGCCCATTAACGATAAAAAGGGCCATCTGGCCGGAGATGCCGTGATCCGTCGCGCCGCTGAAATTATCGCCAATACGGCGCGGGAAAGCGATATCGTGTGCCGATGGGGCGGAGAAGAGTTCATGGTTTTGGCCGCCAACTGCAATCTGCATGACGCGCACCGTTTGAGTGACGCCATCCATGAAGCCATTCGCAATGAGGCTTTCTTTACCGATGATCCAAGCCTTAAGATAACGGTGAGCCAGGGGATCACGGAAGTTCTCGTCGAAGACAACGAGGCCTCCCTCGTCGCTCGCGCAGATAAGGCGATGTATAAAGCCAAGGACATGGGCCGAAACCGGACTGAAATCTTGTAATGCGCGCCTGAGCTTGCCGCTCACACCTAGCTGTTTTGCGTTTTGCCGCACTTAAGGGTAGCATTGTTTATACGTCGTTCAAATGTGCGGCGTGAAGCGCGCAAAGGGGAGGCTATATGCCAGTTTTGCACCTGCAAGATGCGGTACTGGAGCATGCACAGTGGTGGAGTGCGTTTGAGCATTTTTTGCATTCCGATGAAAATGCCGCCATTGACCTTGCAAATCGACGTCTGGAACGTGAAGACGTCGCCCGCGATGACCGGTGCGCCATTGGCCGTTGGCTCCATGGCGACGGTGCGCAGTTTTCCGATCTTGCGGCTTATCAAATGGTCAAAAACCTTCACAAAGAGCTGCATGACCTGTCGGGCATGGCTTTGTTTGCCAAGACGCAGGGAAACCTTGAATTGGTGCAGGTTCTGATCGGCGATATCCATAAAATCCGCCACGATTTATTCATGGCGTGGGATGCCCTTAACGACATCATCGGCGGTTACGATTAAGCGCCGCTCTTGCCGAGGATGCGCGGGAAGGGTAGCCTTGTTGCACCGCAACAATGACGGATGACGGGGAATTCATGACGGACCAACCCAAACAACTGCTGCATCTGGTGTTCGGCGGACACGTCAAAAACCCGCAAGGGGTGGAATTTGACGATTTCAAGCACCTCGATATCGTCGGTATTTTCCCCAACAATGCCGAGGCGGTAAACGCTTGGCGGGCCAAGGCGCAAGCCAGCGTTGACGATGCCAATATGAAATATGTGGTGGTCCACCTGCACCGTCTGCTGGACGACCCAGAACATCAGAAATAACGTTAATAAAGTTATTTAATCATCTGAATTTTCAGGAATTATTTTTCCGTCAAGCTCCTGTTTGAGCTTTTTCTGCTCGGCCTCGTCTTTGCGTTTTTCGGCCTTGGTGCGACCGAATTTGACGCGGTTGTCGCCGGCCTTTTTCGCCTTGTCTGCGCGGGTTTTGACTTTGCGGAACTGGTTTAGGTTGACGACGTCGGCCATGAGCGCGCCTTTGGGTCTGTTGACTTAGGCTGTTGGTTCTGCGCTCAGCAGGTAATCCGCTGCTTTGACATAATCGGTAAAGTGGGGATAGCCCGGAAAATCATCCAGTACGTTTTGCGGCGCATGGAAAAACGCGCCGACGTTGGCGCCTTGGATCATGCCGGTATCGTTATAGCTGTCGCCCATGGCGGAGGTGAAAAAATTAAGCGCCCTTAAGGCCTTAACAGTTTTTGTCTTGTGATCGGTGGTGCGCAGGCGATAACCCGTGATGCGCCCGTCGTCGGCCACATCCAGGTAATGGCAAAATAGGGTTGGGCGGCCCAATTGCTCCATCAGCGGCTTGGCGAAGCCGTAAAAAGTGTCGGACAAAATGATCACCTGAGCATGGCCGCGCAGTTCGTCCAGAAAGTCCTTGGCGCCATCCATCGGCCCCATGTCGGCGATGACGCTTTGGATCAGGTCCATCTTGATGCCGTGCTGATCCATGACCTTCAGGCGATGGCGCATCAGTTCGTCGTAGTCTTTGATGTCGCGGGTGGTGAGGCGCAGTTCCTCGATGCCCGTCTTGGCGGCGACGCCGAGCCAGATTTCGGGAACCAAGACCCCCTCCATATCCAAACAAATCACGCGCATCGGAAATCCTTCGAGGAATCGGTTAAACGGTGCGGCGATCCTAACAAATACGTCCCTTAAAGCAACGTTTTGAACACCGCTTCAAACATTTCTTCGCTGAGCCTGCCAGTGTTGGTGTTGTAGCGCGAGCAGTGGTAACTGTCGGCCAGCACTAAACCATTGCCCAGGACATGCCGTGCGCCGTGGGCGAACGGGAAGGCCGATTGTTTGAGCTCCAGCGCTTTCAACACCGCAGTGTGGCTGACTTGCCCCAGCGACACAATCACCCGCAAGTGCGCCATCGCTTTGATTTCCGCCACTAAAAAGGGCAGGCACGTCGCTACTTCGGCTCCGGTCACTTTGTTTTGCGGCGGCACGCAGCGCACCGCATTGGTGATGCGCGCTCGCGTCATTTCCAGCCCGTCGCCAATGCTTTGCCCGTAGGTTCCGCGCGCCAGACCGAATTTCAACAAGGTGGGGTAAAGCAAATCACCCGCCCAATCGCCGGTAAAGGGTCTGCCGGTGCGGTTGGCGCCCTTTAATCCCGGCGCCAGTCCCACGATCAACATTTCCGCGTCCAGAGGGCCAAAGCTGGGTACCGGCGCATTGTGAAAATCGGGATAATGGGTTTGGTTGTCGCGACGAAACGCCGCCAGACGCGCACATTTAACGCAATCTGGAGCGGGTTCCCAGGCGTTCATGCCATACCTTAAGCCAGATTATCGAAATCGCCGGGGGTTTTGATCGGCTGCAGATCATCACCATCGTCATCGCCGACGGCGCCGGGAGCGTCGTCGCCTTCCGCCGGGTTGACGCGGTAATCATCGCGCTGGGGGCGCTGGGGGCGATCCCCGGAACGTCCGATGGCGGCCTGCAGATCGACCAATTCGATGAAATGGTCGGCCTGACGGCGCAATTCGTCGGCGATCATGGGCGGCGAGGACTTGACCGTGCTCACCACCGTGCAGCGCAAGCCCTTGCGCTGTACCGCTTCGAGCAGGCGGCGAAAGTCGCCATCGCCGGAAAACAGGACGATATGATCCAAATGCGGGGCCATTTCCATCACGTCGATGGCCAGCTCGATATCCATATTGCCTTTGATCTTGCGCCGTCCGGTTGCGTCGGTGAATTCCTTGGTGGGCTTGGTCACCATGGTGTAGCCGTTGTAATCCAGCCAATCGACCAAGGGGCGCAGCGGCGAATACTCGGCGTCGTCCATCAATGCGGTGTAATAGAGCGCACGTACCAAATGGCCTTTGGAGGCAAAGTGCTGCAACAGACGCTTGTAATCAATGTCGAAATCCAATGCGCGAGCGGCGGCATACAGGTTGGAACCGTCAATAAAAAGGCCAATACGCTCTTGAGGATAGAAAATCATTACAACTAATCCCTTGTAAAAAATAGAAAATACACTATCCGCAATAATTCGGATGTCTTATACGTAAGCTCAGCACTCGGTCTCCGCAAGGAAAAATCGTGACATCACATACCCCCATTTTAGTCGGCGTTGGCGCTAATTTGGCGTCGGACCGCTTTGGAACACCCTTGGAAGCCTGCGAAGCGGCGCTGAAAACCTTAGGCGCCATCCCTGGCGTGTGGGTCGCGGCGCGGTCACGCTGGTTCCAAAGCGCTCCGGTGCCGGTGTCGGATCAGCCGTGGTTTATCAACGGCGTGGTGCGGATCGAGACGGAACTTGCCCCGTTGGCGCTGCTTGATACTTTGCACATGATCGAGGCCACGTTTGGGCGGGTGCGCACGGTCCCCAACGCGCCGCGCGTGCTGGATTTGGATTTGCTGGCTTATGGGGCAGAGGTTATCGGCATGGCAGGCGAGGGCGGGGCGTGCATCCCTCATCCGCGCCTGGAAAGCCGGGCGTTTGTCGTGTTGCCTTTAAACGACGTTGCGCCCGATTGGGTTCACCCGGTAAGCCGCCGCAGCATGACGCAAATGCTGGCCGAATTGCCCCAAGATCAGGTGTGCCGCCCGCTTGAATAGTGCAGACGCAAAAATGTGGGCTAATTTTCTTGCGTTACGCTTCGCAAAGCCATATATAATCCGCAGATTCACAACGTTTTTTTACTGGAGTTCCCACAATATGGCCCGTGTAACGGTCGAAGACTGCGTTTTGAAGATTCCCAATCGGTTCGAACTGGTGATGACCGCCGCTCAGCGTGCGCGTGACATTGCCGCCGGTGCGAGCTTGACCCTTGATCGTGACAACGACAAAAACCCGGTCGTCGCCTTGCGCGAAATCGCTGACGAAAGTGTGGATTTCGCCGAGTTGGAAGAAACCCTGATTAAGGGCTTGCAGCGCTACGTCGAAAGCGACGAGCCGGAAGAGGATGAAATGGACGTTGAAGCCTTGGCGCTCGACGTCAGCGGTGAGTCCTATATGGCCAATGACGACGACGAAATCGAAGAAGACGAACTGACCGTTCACGACGTCGCCGCCGAAGACGTTCAGGCCGCGATGGATGAAGCAGAAGCCATGATGGAAGGGGCCGAAGCTAAGGAGGACTGAGGATGAACGGGCGTGCTTTACCGCATTGCATGGCGCGCCGTTCCGTACTTTTCGGGGCCACGGCTCCCAAAATCCTGCACTTAAAGCCCTTCGCGCAGCCGCCAATCGGCGGGGATGAGCGGAGGGCTTTTGCATGATCCGCCAGTTTGAACTCGTCGAACGCATTAAGTCCTACGATCCGCAGGCCGACGAAGATTTGATCAACCGCGCTTATGTCTTCGCCATGAAGGCGCATGGCAGCCAGACGCGCGCTTCGGGCGATCCTTATTTTTCCCATCCCCTTGAAGTCGCTGGTATTTTAACCGGGTATCGGCTCGATGCCGCGACCATCGTCACGGCATTGCTGCACGACGTGGTGGAAGATACCAGCGCCACCTTGGACGACATCGAACGCATGTTCGGTGCGGAAGTTTGCAAATTGGTGGATGGCGTCACCAAATTGACGCAAATCGAAATGCAGTCAGACCACTCCAAGCAGGCCGAAAATTTCCGCAAATTGTTGTTGGCGATGTCGGAAGACATCCGCGTTTTGCTGGTAAAGTTGGCTGACCGTCTGCACAACATGCGCACGCTGCATTTCATTCCCAGCATCGATAAACGTAAGCGTATCGCAACGGAAACGATGGAAATCTTCTCGCCGCTGGCCGAACGCATCGGCATGCAGGAAATGAAGAACGAATTGGATGATTTGGCGTTTGCCGAAATCAACCGCGAAGCACGCGATTCTATTCTGAAACGCCTCAATTACTTGCGCGATGAGGGTAAGGCCATCGTGCCCAGCATCATTGCGGAATTGACCTATACCCTCAAAGAAGCGGGCGTCAACGCCCAGGTCTCGGGACGGGAAAAAACCGCCTATTCCATTTGGCGTAAAATGCAGAAAAAAGACGTTCCTTTCGAGGCGCTGTCCGACATCATGGCGTTTCGTATTGCGGTTGATAATATCGACGACTGCTACAAGGCGCTGGGGGTCATTCATAACGAATATCGCGTGGTGCCGGGACGCTTTAAAGATTACATCTCGGTACCCAAGCCCAACGGCTATCAATCGCTGCACACCGGCATCATTGGGCCGGAACGTCATCGCATTGAAATTCAAATCCGCACCAAAGCCATGCACGAAATCGCGGAAAGCGGCGTTGCCGCGCACTGGCAATATAAATCCGATGGCGGCAATGGGGGTAAGCATACCGAAGGCAAACAATATCGCTGGCTGCGCGAGCTTTTGGAAATTTTGGAAAACGCGGCCGAACCCGAAGAGTTTTTGGAACACACCAAGCTGGAGATGTTCCAAGACCAGGTGTTTTGCTTCACGCCCAAGGGCGATTTGATCAATCTGCCACAGGATGCGACGCCTGTAGATTTCGCTTACGCCGTACACACCGAGGTGGGCGATCGCTGTGTCGGCGCAAAGATCAACGGGCGCATGATGCCGCTGCGCACGCGCCTGAAAAACGGCGATCAGGTGGATATTGTGACGTCCAAAAGTCACACCCCGTCGCCGACGTGGGAAAATTTCGTCGTCACCGGCAAGGCGCGGGCGCGGATTCGGCGTTATGTGCGCCTGAAGGAACGTGATCAGTATATCGAGCTGGGGCAGGCGATGCTGGAACGCGTTTTTCTTGAAGAAGATTACCCTTTGACCGAAAAGGCCCTGAAAGGGGTGCTTAAAATCTTCCTTAAAGAAACCATCGACGATTTGCGGGCGGAAGTCGGCATGGCGCATATCGCGGCGCGCGATGTGTTGGAAGCGGTTTACCCCGGCGTCAAAAATAAAACCATCGATCAAAAATCGGCAAAGGTCGTGCCGCTTTCGCGCGCCAGGGCCAAGCAGGGTAAAGGCGAATACAGCGGCATTCCCATCAATGGTCTCATTCCTGGGATGGCGGTTCATTATGCGGGCTGCTGTCATCCGCTGCCCGGTGACCGCATCGTCGGCATCATTACTACTGGCAAGGGCGTTACCATTCACACCATCGATTGCGATATGCTGCACCAGTACGAAGACCAACCGGAACGGTGGATCGACGTGTCGTGGGAATACGATTCCGCACATCCCGATGCGCACGTCAGCCGCGTGCATTTGACGCTGTTGAACGTATCGGGCGCTTTGGGCGAACTGGCCAATGTGATCGCGCGCGGCGGGGGCAATATTTCAAATCTTAAAATTGTCACACGCTCGACAGATTTTTACGACATGCTGGTGGATGTCGAGGTGCGTGACGTCAAACACTTGACCGAAATTATCGCTGCTTTGCGCGCCAATCCGGTGGTTAATGCCATTGAACGCGCCAGGGGATAGTTTAATTTGGATGAAAGTTAAGTTTCTCGCTTCGGCGTGGGCATTGTCCACATTCTGTAAACATCTTTAACTTAAAGTACGGGCATGTTTTTACGACGCCAAAAAATATCGGTTTTTCAGCGCGTGCGCGAATTTTTCTGGCCTACCGCCGGATGGCATCGCTCGACCCGGTATGTGTTCCATCGAGTGGCGCGGATTCCGGGCTCCGCCTATTCGCTGGCGGCCGGGTTCGCGTGCGGTGCGGCGATTTCATTTACCCCGTTCATCGGCTTGCATTTTGTGCTGTCGGCGTTGTTGGCTTACATATTGCGCGCCAACATCATCGCCAGCGCCATCGGTACCGTCGTCGGCAACCCGTGGACCTTTCCGTTCATCTGGGTCGGTGTATTCAATGTTGGCAACTGGCTGATGCGCGCCGATGGGATGGCGGCTAAGGAAATCGATTTTCTTGAAGTCCTCACCGAAAGCATGCAGGCCTTACATGGGTTGGATTTTGCATTTTTGTTCGATACCGCGTGGCCGGTATTGTTGCCGATGTTGGTCGGCTGCGTGCCGATCGGTATTTTGGTGTGGTTTATTTTCTATTTGCCCTTGCGTCCGATGATTTCCAAGTATCAAGCGGCGCGTCATCACCGGCGCACGCATAAACTGCTCAGGCGCGAAATGAAAAAACAGCAAGCGCAGGAGGGAGCGTCGTCATGATCCGTGAACTTCAACAAGACAAAATCCGTCTGGGCGTGAACATCGATCACGTGGCGACCATTCGCAACGCGCGCGGCTGCGGCTATCCCGATCCGGTGCGTGCGGCGAAGCTTTCCGCCGAGGCAGGCGCCGACGGCATCACCGCACACCTGCGCGAAGATCGTCGCCACATCACCGATAACGACATCACGCGCCTGTGCAACGAAATCGCTCTGCCGTTGAATTTGGAAATGGCGGCGACCGACGAAATGCTGCAGATCGCGCTTCGGCACAAACCGCACGCGGCGTGCATCGTGCCGGAAAAGCGCGAAGAACGCACCACCGAGGGCGGCCTTGACGTGGTGGGCGGGTTCGAGGCTCTTAAGCCTTTCGTCGCCCGACTCAATGAGGCGGGCATTCGCGTGTCGCTGTTTATTGAACCGGAGCCCAAGGCGCTCGACGCCGCGCATGCCCTGGGCGCACCGGTAGTGGAGCTGCACACGGGATCATATTGCGATGCGCCCGAAGGGGCGGCGCGCGATGCGCAATTTAAACGCATCCTTGTTGCTGCGGCGCATGCCGAAACCTTGGGGCTTGAATGTCACGCTGGTCATGGCTTGACCTTTGATACCGTCAAACCGGTTGCCGCTATTGCTTCCATCCGTGAACTCAACATCGGTCATTTTTTGGTGGGCGAGGCGATCTTTGTCGGGCTGGAGGCATCCATTCGTGAAATGCGCCGTCTGATGGACGAGGCTAGAGGCGTATGATTATCGGCGTCGGCACCGATCTTTGCGATATCCGTCGCATCGAACAGACGCTAGCGCGTTTTGACGATCGCTTTACGGCGCGCATTTATACCCATGATGAATGCCTCAAAGCGGAAAAGCGGGGCAATGCACGGGCCAATCGCTACGCCATGTTTTATGCCGCTAAGGAAGCTTGCGCCAAGGCGCTGGGCACCGGTTTTCGCGATGGCGTGTTCTGGCGCGATCTGGCAGTGGGCAATCTTCCTTCGGGGCAACCGTTCATGACCCTTTCCAATGGGGCCTTAGAAAGGTTACAAAGCCTCACGCCAGCGGGCTTTACGCCCAAAATCGATGTGTCGCTGACCGATGAATACCCCATGGCCCATGCTATGGTGGTGATTTCAGCGATCCCTAAAGTCTAAACGGATACGGATAAACAATGTCAGACGACCCCGACGACTATTTGGATATCGACCTGAAAAATGCGTCGCAACAACAGACTGAGTCCCTTTGGGACACGGTTAAGACCATCGCTATCGCGGTGATCATTGCGATTGTCATGCGCACCTTTGCGTATGAGCCGTTTTCCATTCCATCCGGTTCCATGATCCCCACGCTGTTGGTGGGCGATTACCTGTTCGTGTCCAAGCTGTCATATGGCTACAGCCGCCATTCAATGCCGTTCAGTTTGCCGTTGGTGCCAGGTGATCGGGTGCTGTTCGAAGCCCCTGAACGCGGTGACGTCGCGGTGTTCAAATTGCCATCCGATGGAAAAACAGATTATATCAAACGCATCATCGGCTTGCCCGGCGATACCGTTCAGGTCAAGGGCGGCGTGCTGCACATCAATGGTCAAGCGGTGGAGCGCAAAAAGATCGGCGAATTCGTCTATCAAGACACCCAAGGCGTTTATCACAATGCGATGCGCTACCAAGAAACCCTGCCGAACGGTAAGGTGCATGAAATTCTTGAAGAATCGGATTCCTATCCGCGCGCCGACAACACCTTGGTTTTCACCGTGCCACAAGACCATTATTTCGCCATGGGCGACAACCGCGATAATTCATCGGATTCACGGTTTAATGTCGGCTTCATTCCGCGGGAAAATTTAGTGGGCCGGGCAGGGGTGATTTTCTTTTCCAATGATGGTCCGTTCCTCGCCTTTTGGAGCTGGCCGTGGACGCTGCGCTTCAGCCGTTTCTTTAACAGTGTAGATTGATCTTATGACCCGCGATGTCGTTGAGCTTCAAGAAATTCTCGGCCATCGCTTCGCCGAACCGAAACTGCTCGGCCGGGCGCTGGTTCACGCATCGAGCGCCGATGAACGAGCCTTGTCCAACGAACGGTTGGAGTTTTTAGGCGATCGCGTGTTGGGTTTGGTGGTGGCGGAAGTTTTGTTTCAACGCTATCCGGGTGAAGAAGAAGGCGAGCTGGCGCGCCGCTACGCAGGACTGACATCGCGAGATACGCTGGTGCGCATCGCCGCCGATCTCTCGCTTGATCGCTTCATTCAGGCCCAGCACGGCGACAAGGAAACGGCCAAACGATCGCAACCGTCCGTCGCCGCTGATACGTTAGAGGCGGTGTTGGGCGCGCTCTATCTTGATGGCGGATTGGAACCGGCCAAGGTTTTCATCACCCAGCGGTGGGGAGCGCTGATGGAAGAAGACCTGTCTCCGCCTAAAGACGCCAAGACCGCGCTTCAAGAATGGGCGCAGGCGCGCGGCTTAGGTTTGCCCATATACGAATTGGTGAACCGCGAAGGCCCCGACCACGCACCGACCTTCACCATGTCCGTCGCTATAAAGGATCACGGGATGAAAAACGGAACCGGCGGGTCGCGCCGCAGCGCAGAACAAGCAGCAGCCGAAGCGTTGTTCGCCACGCTGGGAGGCGCGTCTTGACGCCCGCCTCCGCACCAGAGACAGGCGGCGACGCGCAGCGGTGCGGGTTCATCGCCGTGCTGGGCGCGCCCAACGCGGGAAAATCGACCTTGGTCAACCGCATGGTCGGCGCCAAGGTTTCCATCGTTTCGCCCAAGGTACAGACCACCCGCACGCGCGTTTTGGGCATTGCCATTCACCAGGCGACGCAATTGATTTTCATCGATACACCGGGCATTTTCGCGCCGCGCCGCAGGCTTGACCGAGCCATGGTCGCCGCCGCATGGAGCGGGGCCGCCGATGCGGACGTGAGCCTGTTGCTGGTTGATGCCACGGCGGGCCTGAGCCGTGACAGCGAAGCCATCATCGAGCGCATGAAGAGCGAGAGCCGTCGCGCGCATCTGGTGCTCAACAAGGTCGATAAAATCAACAAACCGGAATTGCTGGCGCTCACGCAAACGCTGGTGGATACGGGTATATTCGACGAAGTGTTCATGGTTTCGGCGCTGAAGGGCCAGGGCGTGGACGATCTGATGAATTTTCTCGCCGCCCAAATGCCCGAAGGGCCGTGGCACTTTCCCGAAGATCAAGTTTCGGACATGACCGAACGGTTGCTGGCTGCCGAAATCACGCGTGAAAAGCTGTATCTGCAACTGCACCAGGAATTGCCTTACGCCACCACGGTGGAAACGGAAACGTGGGAAGAACGCAAGGACGGTTCGGTGAAGATCGAGCAGGTGATCTATGTGGTGCGCGACAGCCAAAAGTCGATCATCTTGGGTAAGGGCGGCCAACAGATCAAAAAGATCGGCGCTGATTCGCGCAAGGAACTCGAAGAAATCTTAGACCGCCGCGTGCATTTGTTTTTGTTCGTCAAGGTGCGCGAAAACTGGGGCGACGACCCGGACCGCTACCGCGACTGGGGTTTGGATTTCGATGCGTAAGGTGGGGTAAATTTCCACACCGGGGACACGCACATGGATTGGCACGACGACGGCATTGTTTTGAGCGCAAGGCGGCATGGCGAAACATCGGCCATCGTCCACGTGCTGACCCGCGATCACGGCGTCCATGCGGGGCTGGTCAAGGGGGGCTACGCCAAGCGTCATCGTGCATCAATCGAACCGGGCAATCGCGTTCATGCCACTTGGCGCGCGCGGCTGTCCGAACACTTGGGCAACTATGCCCTGGAATGCACCCACGCTCATGGCGCGGCATTGATGGACAACGCCAACCGCTTGGCCGCCATGAGTGCGGCGCTGGCGGTTGCCGGGGCGGCGCTGCCCGAACGCGAACCGCATCCGGCGACGCTGGAAGCGCTTGAAGCTTTGCTGGACGCCTTGGAGCACACCGACATCGCCCCCGACGCGACGGCATGGGGGCAACTGTATGTGCGCTGGGAATTGGGCCTGTTGAGCGAATTGGGTTTTCGCCTAGACTTAAGCCATTGTGCGGCTACCGGCGTGACCGAAGATTTACTGTGGGTGTCGCCCAAATCGGGCCGCGCGGTAAGTGCGGGGGCGGGTGAGCCATACGCGGCGCAGCTTTTGCCGCTGCCCGGATTTTTGCAGGAGGCGGGCGGCGCTAGCGAAGCGGTCAGCCTGCGCGATATCCTTCAAGGCTTGAAACTCAGCGGATATTTTATCGAGCGCCATCTGTTCGCGCCCCATGACCGCCCCATTCCCCAAGCGCGGGCAAGGCTGGTGGAGCGGCTGGCGAAGCAGTCGGCTTAGGGCGACTGTTTACCCGGCCAAGGCCTTTCAGTATGGTAGGCCATGACAACCCCAACAAAGCGGTGAGACAGCAGTGACCTTTGTGCATACGCCTGAGATTGAACAGACCCTTGATCGCGCCTTGGAATTTCATCAGGCCGGGCGTCTGCCGCAAGCCGAGCGCCTATATCGTGAGATTTTATCGACCAGCCCCAATCATCCGATGGCGCTGCATTATTTAGGTTTGCTGGCCCATCAGGCCGGACATAGCGAGCAAGCTTTGTTGCTGATCCATCGCGCCGTGGCCGAATTGCCCGACTATGCCGAAGCGTATTGCAATCTGGCCAATATTTGCGTGCAGTTGGGACAATCGGAAGAAGCCGAAACCTCCTGTCGCAAGGCCATCGCGTTCGAGCCGGACAACGCCAGCGCCTACGGCATTTTGGCCAGGGCACTGATCTTGCGCGGTCGTTTTGAAGAAGCCATCGCCAGTTGCGCCAAGGCATTAAGCCTTAACCCCAGCATGGCCGATGTATACGAGGTTTACGCCAGCGCCCTGCGTAAATTGGGGCGTCTGGAAGAGGCGGTGGAACATTATCGCAAAGCCATCGCGCTTAAATCCAATGTAGCGAGTTACCACAACAATTTGGGCACCGCGTATCACGAATTGAACCGTTTGGGCGAGGCGATTGCGAGTTTTCTTAAAGCCATCGCGCTTGAGCCGGATACGGCGCTGTTCCACAATAATTTGGGCGCGGCCCTAAACGCCGACCGGCAGTTGGAGCAAGCGCTCGGCTGTTATCAAAAAGCCGCCGCGCTTGATGCCAATTCCATCATGGCGCTGCAAAACATCGCCAATGTGCTGCGTGAACTGGGACGTCCCGACGAGGCGATCGCCAGCCTGGAAAAAATCTTGGAGCTAGACCCCGGCCACGCCGCATCCCGTCATAACCTGAGCGCCCTGCAGGGCAAAACGACCGACAGCGCGCCCCGGGAATATGTCGAAGAACTGTTCGATCAATTCGCCAATCGCTTCGAAGACGATTTACAGGTCAAGCTCGAATACAAAATGCCAGCCTTGCTCAAACAAGTGATGATCGATTTGCGTCTTGCCGGAAAAACCTATGACACGGTGGTCGATTTAGGCTGCGGAACGGGCTTGGTCGGTCTTCACTTCCAAGACATCGCCAAGACCTTAATCGGCATCGATCTGTCGAAGAACATGGTCCGCGAGGCCGAAAATAAGGGCGTTTACGACCACCTGCACGTTGATGATCTGGTCAACGGGTTGAACCGCGTGAGCGCCCCGGTCGATTTGTTCATTTCCGCCGACGTGTTTGTGTACATCGGAAATCTGCAAGAAACGTTCGAGGCCGTGCGCAACAACGCCGCGCCGAACGCCCTGTTCATTTTTTCGACGGAGCACAGCGAAAGCGGCGATTTCATTTTGCAAAACTCCAGCCGCTACGCCCATTCGCAAGATTATATCCAAGCGCTTGCCGACGAATTCGGCTTTGATCTGGAATACTTTGAAACAACCAACCTGAGAAAAGAAAAACACGGCTGGATTACCGGCGGAGTTTATGTACTGAAACGCTTATAACAGCCGTTTTGTGTGCATAAAGGCCCATAAAGCCAAACCGATGATTACCGAGCCGATGCTTATGATGGCGAAGGCCCAGGAGTGTCCCACCCCCGGCATGCCGCCCACGTTGATGCCAAACAGCGAGGTCAGAAATCCCAACGGCAAAAACACCACCGTTACGGCCGCCAGCCGACCCATCGTTTGGTTCATGGCGTTGGAGATGTTTTGTTGGATGGCGTCCTTGACGATGGTGGCGCGTTCGCGCAGCGCATCCAAATCTTCGACGATGCGTGTCACTTGGTCGACGGTATGATGCAGGCTGATGCGATCCAATTCATCGAGCCACGTGACCTGCAGGATCGATAGCTTCGACAAAGCCACCTGCTGGGGCGCGATAAAGCGGCGCAATTCCGTTACTACCGGGCGAATTTCCGCCAATTGATCCAACAGTGCACGATGATCGGTATGGGTGCCTGCAACATCGAGCAAGCCGTCCGTCCGATCCAATTGCTCTTCCAAATCCTGCACCACCGGCTCCATGCGTTCGGTCAGGTTTTCCGCCACCATCGTTAAAAAATGACCAATGCTTTCGGGGCCTTCGCCACGGTTCAACAAATCGATGATGTCTTCGATCGCCATGATGCGCTGGCGATGCAACACGACGATGACGCGGTCCGTGATCCACATGCGCAACGTCAGCATGTCGCCGGGGTCGGCGCCGGGGTTCAAATTGACCCCGCGCAGGTTCAGCAGCACGCCTTCTTTGAATTGATCGCAACGCGGGCGGGTGTCTTCCATCAGCAGCGGTTTGATGAGTTCCGGGCGCACGATGGCGTTATCCACCAGCCACTCTTCAAGTCCCGGCGCGGTGCGGTTGAGCAACAGCCACGATGGCCGAGGGTCGGTCATGCTGGCCCCCACCTGATCGGTGCGCAAATGCACGGCCTTTCCATTGGGCTCTAAGATCCAGGCCGTTTCCACTGCTTCATGCGACATATTGCACGGTTCCTACGGGTTGAAAGGCCGGAAAAGCTTACACCATTGATGCAGGGCATTCTCGGGTATAATTGCCGCAACAGAATCGATTCTCTAAGGAACATCATAAAACATGGCCGAACCCGTCAAAATCGGTGAAATCCGCGAAACGCGCTTGGCTGATGCGCTGGGCGAGCGGTATTTGAGCTATGCGCTGTCGACCATCATGTCGCGCTCGCTGCCCGATGTGCGCGATGGCTTGAAGCCGGTGCATCGCCGTCTGCTCTATGCGATGGCGCAATTGAAGCTGGACCCGAAGTCTGGTTTTAAAAAGTGCGCCCGCGTGGTTGGCGACGTTATGGGTAAGTATCACCCGCACGGCGATATGTCTATTTACGACGCCATGGTGCGTCTTTCCCAGGATTTTGCGGTTCGTTATCCGCTCGTCGATGGGCAGGGAAACTTCGGCAATATCGACGGCGATAACGCCGCCGCCATGCGCTATACCGAAGCCCGCATGACGGCGGTGGCCATGGCGCTGCTGGATGGCATCGATGAAGACACGGTGGATTTTCGCCCCACCTATGACGGCGAAGAAAGTGAACCGGTGGTGTTGCCGTCGAACTTCCCCAACTTGCTGGCCAACGGCTCGGCAGGCATCGCGGTGGGCATGGCGACATCTATTCCGCCGCACAATGTGGGCGAAATCTGCGATGCGCTCAAGCACCTGATCAAGTTCCCGAACGCCACTATCGATAAGCTGGTGGATTTTATGCCCGGTCCTGATTTTCCCACCGGCGGCACGCTGGTTGAAAGCCGCGCCGCCATTTTGGAAGCGTACAAAACCGGGCGCGGCAGTTTCCGTGTGCGCGCCAAGTGGGAAGTCGAAGATTTGGGTCGCGGCACTTATCAGGTGGTGGTTAGCGAAATTCCCTATCAGGTACAAAAATCCAAGCTGATCGAGCGCATCGCGGAACTGATCAACAACAAAAACCTACCGATCCTCACCGACGTGCGCGACGAAAGCGCCGAAGACATCCGCATCGTGCTGGAGCCGCGCACCGGCAAGGTAGAGGCCGAAATGCTGATGGAACAACTGTTCCGCATGACCGATTTGGAAAGCCGCTTTTCGCTCAACATGAACGTTTTGAACGCGGAAAATACGCCGGGCGTAATGAGTTTGCGCGAAGTGCTGTGGGCCTTTTTGGAACACCGCATGGACGTTTTGGTGCGTCGTTCCAATTTCCGCCTAGGCCAGATCGAGCGGCGCTTGGAAATTCTCGGCGGCATGCTGATCGCGTTCCTCAATCTCGACGAAGTGATCCGCATCATCCGCGAAGAAGACGATGCCAAGGCGGCATTGATCAAGGCCTTCAAACTGACCGACGTGCAGGTCGAAGCCATTTTGAACATGCGCCTGCGCCAATTGCGCAAGCTCGAAGAAATGGAAATCAAGACCGAGAACGACGCGCTCAAAAAAGAACAAAAGGCGCTCAAAACCTTGCTGAAAGACGAAGCTGAACGCTGGTCCAGCATTGCCGACGAAATCACCGAGATCAAAACCAACTTCGGCCAAAAAACCGAGTTGGGCAAACGCCGCACCATTATTGGCGATGCCCCCACCGCTGTGATCGTGCCCTTGGAAGCGATGATTGAACGCGAACCGGTAACGGTCGTGTGCTCGCAAGAAGGCTGGATCCGCACCATCAAAGGCCATCTGAGCGCCGAGCAGCTTAAAGACCTGAAATACAAAGAAGGCGATAAGGAACGGTTCGCCATCAATGCGCAAACCACCGATAAGATTTTGGCGTTCGCCACCAACGGACGCTTTTATACGCTGGCCTGCGACAAGCTGCCGGGCGGGCGCGGCCACGGCGAACCGCTGCGCCTGATGGTCGATCTGCCCAACGATGCCGACGTCACCACGCTGATGGTGCACGTACCGGGGCGTAAATTGCTGGTGGCTTCCGATGCCGGGCGCGGCTTTATCGTGCCCGAAGACGAAGTCTTGGCGCAGACTAAAAACGGCAAACAGGTGCTCAACGTCAGCGGCGCGGAAGAAGCCGCTGCGTGCTCAATTGTGCCGGAAGGCGCGGATCATGTCGCGGCGGTGGGCTCGAACCGTAAAATTATCATTTTTCCGCTCGACGAAATGCCGGAAATGACCCGCGGTAAGGGGGTCATCTTGCAGAAATACAAAAAGGGCGGAGGCGCCGTGCTGCGTGACGTCAAAGCCATTACGCTGGCCGAGGGCTTGAGTTTCCCGTTTGGCAGCGGATGGCGCACGGAAACGGACCTCAAACATTGGCTGGGCAAACGCGCCCAGTCCGGCGCGATGGCGCCAAGGGGCTTTCCGACCTCCAATCGGTTTTCTTAACGTCGTTTACTTGAGTCATGCATCAAGTTGGGACATAATCTTCCGGCTCAATCATGATCCTGAGAAAGGGACCATGTTCTAAAGCCCAGTCAAAGGAATATGGAGACACACACATGACCCATTCCAACCTTCAATTGACGCTATTGGATACCCTTTGGTCCGCCAAGACCGGCGTCAACCGCGCAATCCGCAATGTTATATTGGCGATTGTCGGCACAGTATTATTGACGCTTTCGGCAAAAATTCAGGTGCCGTTCTATCCCGTGCCCATGACCATGCAGACCTTTATGGTGCTGACGTTGGGCATGGCTTACGGCTGGCGTTTGGGCGGCGCTACGCTGGCGCTGTATCTGGCCGAAGGCGCGGTCGGACTGCCGGTGTTCGCCGGCACGCCGGAAAAGGGAATCGGCCTAGTTTATATGATGGGTGGTACGGGCGGATATCTGTTGGGCTATGTGCTGGCCGCAACGACCGTCGGCTGGCTGGCCCAAAAGGGGTGGGACCGCACGATCCTCGGCACCACGTTGGCGATGCTGATCGGCAATCTGATCATTTATGTGCCGGGCGTTATTTATCTGGGCATCCTGTTCGGCTGGGATAAGCCTATTTTGGAATGGGGCTTTACGCCGTTCATTTTGGGCGACGTAACGAAGCTGGCGCTGGCCGCAATGGTTTTGCCGTTGGCCTGGAAAATGCTGGGCAAAACGGGCAACGCCACTTGAGCGATACCGTCAGTTACCCCGAAGACCGGGAACAAATTGAGCGGGGGATTGAATCGGGGCGGTCCTCAGGGAGCGCCCCGGTTCATGTGGGCAATCTCCTGGAATATCTGCATGGCGCGTGGCTGTTTGAACGCAAAGTATTTGATTCCTTGCGCGAAGAAACCGCGACAGCGCGGGGCCAAGCGCGTTTTGTCGACGAGTTGATGAACAATGAGCCCGGCCTGCGATATCGCGAAGAGGGTGAACTGAACTTGGGCTCCATCACCTTGCAAACGGAACGCGAGTACATCTATGGCTTTCTCGCAGATGGCGGTGTTGCCGAAGTGCGTTTTGCCGACGGGCGGTTCTTTCATGTTCTGGATTTATCGAAAGGCATGGTGCGCGTTGAGCATATTTGCGGCGACGACACCTACCAAGGTCTGTTTCGCGTGCTCACCGATCAGGCATGGTTAAGCGTGTGGCGGGTTACCGGAGCGCGTAAATCGCAGGTCATCACCACCCATTATATTCGCCCGTAAGCCCGCAATAAACCTTGCCAGATGCGAAAATCGTTCTCATTATTTCACCAGTTTAATGGGTAATTAAGATGGACGGGGCTTAGGTTCAGCTTTGAATTCTCAAAACACCGCTCGACAATCACAGAGCCAGCGGCGTAAGCGGCTCAGCATCACCACGCGCCTGTTGCTGATGACGTTCGCCATCGTCATGGCGGGGTACATTCTCGAATCAACACTGCACATTCGCAGCGATTATGTCTATCACACTCAAACCTTGAACATGCACGCCAGTCTGCTGGCGGACCAAAACGCCCACGCATTGGCGGGTCCACTGTTCAATTCCGATTTTATCGCCATTGCAGCCAAGCTAAACAATCTGATGAACAATCCCGACGTTTTGGGCGCTCAGGTTACGCATCCCAATGGCGACGTCATCCATAAAGTCGGCCAAGTGGGAAGGGATGCTGACGCGGGATCTGTCGCCGTGCATCACAACATCGAATGGAGCGACAATGGGCAACCCCGCCTAATCGGATATTTCGATGTCGTTCTGACTTCAGCCCAAGCCGACGCAATTTTGCTTCGGGGTATCTTGACTACCGCAGCCATTATCCTGGCGCTGGTCGGGGTGGTGATGACGGCGGTGTTCTTCGCCGTGCGTCACATCACCCAACCGCTTGATGCCTTAAACGAAGGGATGTCCCAACTTGCGGAGGGGCAGCACGATATTGTCATTCCGTATCTGGATCGTGACGACGAGATCGGGCGGATTGCGGCTGCGGTCAAAACCTTCCGCGACAACGCAGTGGAATTGGACAAACTGCGCAACAGCCTAGAAGATCGCGTCAGCGAGCAAACCCGGGATTTGCGCCACGCCAAAGAGGAAGCGGAAATCGCCAACGCCGCCAAATCCAAATTTATGTCTTCCATGAGCCATGAATTGCGCACGCCGTTGAATTCGATCATGGGCTTTGCGCAATTGCTGGAATTGGACGCCAAAAAATACACCGATAGCCCGCACTATCGGGACGCGGTGCGACATATCCTATCATCCAGCAATCAGCTTTTGGAACTCATCGACCAGGTCTTGGATTTTTCAAAGATTGAAGTCGGCAACTTGGAGATCAACTTTGAAGATGTGAGCCTGGACTCCATCATCGCTTCGGTTCAAGAATCGCTTAAACCGTTGTCGGACAGATACACCGTCAACATTCATCAGTGCAGTGGGCCGTGTTGGAACGGAAAGGTTCGTGTCGATCCTTTGCTGATGCGCCAAGTCATCAGCAATTTGATGTCCAACGCAATTAAATACAACCGTCCCGGCGGAAGGGTGGAGTTCACCTGTACGCGCATGTCATTTGACCGCGTACGGCTCGTCATTACCGATACCGGGATCGGCATCGCCGAAGACAAACAGGCGGATCTGTTTCAGCCTTTTACACGCCTGGGCGCCGAGGCATCCACCATCGAAGGCACCGGCATCGGTCTGACCATCGTCAAAAAGTTGCTCGATGTGATGGGCTGTACGATTGATTTTGAAAGTGAGGTCGGCGTTGGCAGCACCTTCTGGATCGAAATGCCCATCTCTAGCGATGCTCCGTTAAAAATGGAAAGCGAACCGACTTCACCTGCACCCGCGCCAGCTCTCCATCCCGTCGCCGAAACAATTGCGGCTCCTGCGCCTAGCACGGCCCCTGTCTCTATCTCAGTCCCCAAGAAGGGCAAGAAGCCCTGCGTGTTGTACGTCGAAGACAGCTCCGCCAACGCTGCATTGATGCAACAGTATTTCTTGATCCTTCCGGATGGGCCAGAATTGATCGTCGCCGGAACGGGCGAGGAGGGCGTGGCGCTTGCCCGTCAGCGTCATCCTGAACTAATTTTGATGGACATCAATTTACCGGGCATCAGCGGCCTGGAAGCCATGCAGCAATTGCGCAAGCAGTCTGAATTTTATCACACGCCCATCGTCGCCGTCAGCGCCGACGTCATGCCCGACGAGGTGCAAAAGGCGATGGCGGCGGGGTTTAGCGATTATCTCACCAAGCCGATCAAGCTAAATGTGTTGAAAGAGATCATCGAGCGCAATTTGGGCGCGACTGAATACCGGCTTTAAGGGGTTTTACGGGGCGCGTCGTCGAGCCGTTTCCACCCCGAAGGGGTGTACGCTTCCAGCGGCCGGAAGTTGCGTTTGTAATCCATCTTTGCGCTGCCCTGGACCCAATAGCCAAGATAGATGAAATCGAGCCCCTGGAGACGCGCACGTTCAATCAGCCACAACACCATGAACGTGCCCAAGCTGCGGCTTTTCTGTTCGACGTTAAAAAAGCTGTACACGGCGGAAAGACCGTCTTGCAGGCGATCGGTTAGGCACCCGGCCAACAGTTCTCCTTCGGCATCGCGAAATTCGATCAAGCTGGAACGTACCGGTGTTTCTTCGACCAGCGCGCGATAGTCCGTTTCGCCCATCAAGGCCATGTCGCCGTCCCCATGGCGGACGTCAATATAGCGTTTGAACAGAGCGTATTGCTCAGGCGAAGCCTGCGGCGCGCAAACTTCAGCGCTCAAGTCGGCATTGCGGGCGATGATTTTGCGTTGGGTTTTTGAGGGGCTGAAATCCCGCACAGGAACGCGTACCGACACACACGCAGCGCAACCATCGCACACCGGGGCATAAACGACGGTATGGCTGCGCCGAAATCCGGCCAGGGACAAACGGTCGTTTAAATCCACCGCATCATCGCCCATCAGTTCAGTCACCATGCGCCGTTCCGTACGCCCATCCAAATACGGACACGGCAACGGCGTGGTGGTGAAAAAGAAATGTGTTTTTTGGGCGATCTCGTGCTTCATGCCCTCAAGCCTACACGATTTTTCAGTGAAATGGGTAGCCCCGAGCGTTCTTCAGGCGGCGCCGAGCGGTAAACTTACTCGTCTTCGGGACGAATGATGCTGGGCGGAGGAACACGCTCGGCCTCGGCGGCATCTGCGCCGGTGCCGCGCAACAAGACGATGGACAGCCGACGGTTGCGCGCATTGGTCGGGTCATCGGGCAACAGCGGCTCGGTCGCCGCCCGGCCCACCACACGCGCAAGACGATCTTGCGGAACGCCTACGCTAAGTAGGTAACGCCTCGCCGCATTGGCGCGATCGGCAGAAAGTTCCCAGTTGGTATAGGTCTGATCTCCGCCACCCATCGGCACCGCGTCGGTATGGCCGCTGATGGCGATTTGTTGCGGCATTTGATTGATGACCGTCACCACCAGACTTAGGACTTTTTCGGTGTGTTCAAACAGGGTGGCGCGGCCGGACGGGAACATCGCCAGACCGTCTTGATCGACGATCTGAATGCGCAATCCTTCCGGCGTATTGTCGATCATCAGGCTTTGCGCAAGCTGCTGGAACTCGGGCAGGGCTTTTAACGCCTCTTGCAGGTTCTCTTGAGCTTTTTCGAATTGATCCTGCTCGGCTTTTGCCTTGGCCTGCTCGGCGTCTACTTCGGCTTGAACCGGAGCGTCTTGCATGGCTTCGCCGCCCGAACCGGCTTTGGGTGGGGGCAGGTCCATGGTCACGGAAGGGCGCGATACCGTGTCTTCCAGCGACCCATCGACGGCTACCGTGGTGCCGCCCAAAATCTGACCGGAGCCGCTTTGCGAGGTTGACGTGACAGTCGGCGCGAAGTAGTCGGCGATGCCTTCCAATTGCTCTTGTGACACGGCATTCAGCAGCCACAACAGCAAAAAGAACGCCATCATCGCGGTCACGAAGTCGGCATAGGCGATTTTCCACGCACCGCCATGGTGGCCACCGCCACTTTTCTTGATCCTTTTAATAATGATGGGTTGCTGGTCAGCCATGATCGCGCATGTGTCCCGTCAGTTTCCGGTTCACTCGATTTTGCCGGCGTTTTCGATGGCTTCTTCAAGTTCGGCGAATGTGGGCCTTAAATGCGCCGGAATGGTTTTTCTGGCGAATTCGATCGACACCTGCGGCGCATAACCCTGCATATGCGCGATGATGCCCGATTTAATGCTCACAAAAAAGTTTGCTTCTTCACTTAAGATCGCATTCATCGACAACCCCATAGGGCTGACGAAACCGTATGAGAATAAGATGCCGCTGAAGGTACCCACCAACGCGCCGCCGATCAAATGACCGAGAACTTCCGGCGGCTCGGTAATCGAACCCATGGTGTGAATAATGCCCAGCACGGCAGCCACGATGCCCAGCGCCGGAAGCGAATCGCCCAACGTGGACAATGCGCCTGAAATGGCGTGGCCTTCGTTGTGATGAATTTCCAGTTCGGCATCCATGATCGATTCGACTTCATGCGAGTTGGATGTACCCAGTGTCAGCAAACGCAGGTAGTCGCACATGAATTCCAAGGCATGATGATCGGCGGAAAAACTGGGAAACTGATTGAAAAGCGTGCTTTCATACGGGTTTTCGATGTGCCCCTCAAGCGCCAGATCGCCCTTGGATTTCGCCAGTTTAAACAGCGAATACATGCACGTCAGCAGCTCTACATAGCTGTTTTTGGAATATTTCGCGCCCTTGATGAGTTTGGCGAAGTTGCCCGCCACGCCCTTAATCACGGACATGGGGAAGGAAATCAAAAATGCGCCAATGCCTGCACCAAAAATGATCAGAAATTCAAAGGGTTGCCACAATACTTCAAGGTGGCCGCCGCCGCCCATGTAGCCGCCGATCACCGCGCCGATAACAACCAAAAAACCCGCAATAAAGAGCATTCGTTTTTGTGCCTTTGTAGATAACAGCGCGCCCGAACAAAGGGTATCGGCTAGAACGCACTTAGATCAAGTGCTTTCCTGCTTAACCGCAACATAACAAGCGCATTTTTAGGATATTCGCCCGTCAATCGCATCCCCGTACATCAATAAAGCGATCTGTTTGATGGGCCCAAACGGCTCTTTAAAATTTATACCAAGAACGTGTTGGTATGATAAAGAGTTAACTCGTAAAGGCAATTATCCATTTGACCTGATTGATCCTTGCCTTAGGGTTCGGACCCTAATTGTGGAGAATTCAAACGTGCCCACATCAAATATCCCTGAACGCGCCTTTCGCGACGCCATGGGCAGCTTCGCCACAGGCGTATGCGTGCTGGGCGCAAAGCGCCGCGATGGGGCAGCTATCGGCATGACGGTGAATTCCTTTACCTCGGTTTCTCTCGATCCGCCGTTGATTTTGGTTTGTTTAGGCATGGAATCGCCGCGCTCCCGCGCCATTATCGATTCGGGGCGTTTTTCCGTCAGCATACTGGCCAGCGATCAGCGCGCTTTGTCGAACCACTTTGCCCAGCAGGGCGAGGGATTTGTTCCCGAAACAGGTTGGCGCGAAGGCCAAAACGGCGCCCCGGTAATGGATAAGGCCGCCGCCGTTATTGAATGCGCAATCGAAACCACGCACAGCTCAGGCGATCATTTGATCGTCATTGGTCTAGTTACTCATATCGAGTCTGACCCAGGACGTGAGCCGTTGCTGTATTTTCGCGGCGGTTATCGTCTGCTCGACGGTGAGGTTGGCTGACGGCGTGCCGCAGGCAAGAGGCTAAAGGCGAAGGACGGTAAATAGGCCATGAAAACGCGTCTGCCGTTCATCGTCCTTGCGTTCGTCGTCTTGAGCGGCGTTATTTTCTGGGCGGCATCGGTCCTGCAACCGCCGCAGTGGCTGTATCTTGCAATATTTGTCTTAATTTTCCTGTTTTACGCCAATACGGTTACGGAACGCGTGCCGCTTTATCTGAGCAACCGCACCACCTGGGCGGCGCTGGGCTTGATGCTCGACGAGCAATCTTCATCACCGGACCAGCGCCCGGCATTCGTGGATTTAGGCTGCGGCTTAGGCGGCACACTGGCCTATCTGGCCCGCACCAAGCCCGGCTGGGACATTGTTGGCGTGGAGACCGCGCCGGGGCCGTATCTCATCGCCAAGGTGCGCACCGCTTTTCTGCCCAATGTTCAGGTCCGGTTTCAAAATTTGTGGAAGACGGATTTGGCGGCGTTTGACGTGGTCTACGCCTTTCTTTCTCCTGCGCCGATGCCTAAATTACATGCCAAGGTGGCGGCGCAAATGCGCCCTGGAACCTTGCTCGTGAGCAATTCGTTTTGGGCTGATGAACAGCCCTATGACGGTGTGGTCGAAGTCAACGATTCCCGCTCGACCCGGTTAATATTTTCAAAAAATACGTAATTTCAATGCGTTATCGGGTGTGATCCGCATCACATACACCCGCACGGAATCCCCATATTCTCAAGATAACGCAATGCAATACGCCAGTTTGGCAAAAGGGATCAGTACCATGCAAGTTTGGCAACACCTCGACAAATCGGATCATCTGCGCCGCCGCGCCGAAGGCATGATCGACGCCGCCCGCAAAAACGACAAAAAGGTGTCCAGCGCCGCTGCCAATGGCTACCGCTTGAGCGCAAGGGATGCCCGCAAACTTGAAATGCGCGATGACATTCAAGTCATGCCGGGACTGCTCGATACGGGTGCGACGGATGAAAAGAAATAGGCCCCGCGCAGGCGTAAAGGGGGGCGGGGCGCCAACCCTTTACGCCTCGACGGCGGCGGTGCTCATCACCCGGGTGTCGAAACCCGCATCGCACAGCTTATCCACCAATCCTTGAACGTGCTTGCGGTCGATGGTTTCGACCGCCACGTCGATTTGCGTTTGTTTCAACGCCACGTCTGAAAACAGGCGCTGGTGATGCACTTCGATGATGTTGGAGCCGCTATCGCCAATGATTTTAGAGATGATGGCGAGCACGCCGGGTACGTCGGGAATATTGATGCGCAAGCTGGCCAAACGGCCTTCGCGCGCTAGACCGCGCATTAAGATGGATGACAGCATGCGGGAATCGATGTTGCCGCCGGACACCACCAGCCCGACGCTTTTGCCCTTGAACCGGTCTTTGTTGTGCATCAGCGCCGCCAGCGGGGCCGCGCCCGCGCCTTCGGCGATGATGCGCTGCATTTCCAGATAATCTTGGATGGCCTGTTCGATCTCGATTTCACCAGCCAAAAAAACGTCGTCCACAACCCGGTCGATGATGGCGTGGGTACGGGCGCTGGGTTCCTTGACGGCGATACCGTCGGCGATGGTTTGATCGCCGGAATATTCCGTCACCACCTGGTGGTACGCGTCAAACATGGATGGAAACAACGCCGCCTGCACGCCATAAAGTTCAAGCTCCGGTTTTATCGCCTTGGCGGCGATGCCCATGCCCGAAATCAAACCGCCGCCGCCGATGGAAACGATCATGGCGTCCAGGTCGGGTTTGGCTTCCAGCATTTCGATGGCCACCGTGCCCTGTCCCGCAATGACGCGTTCATCGTCGTAAGGGTGGACAAAGGCGTATCCTTCCTTGGCGCTAAGCTCGGCGGCATGGTCACGCGCCTGCATAAAGCCGTTGCCGTGTAAAACGACCTTGGCGCCCAAGGCTTCGGTGCGGGAAATTTTGGTGAACGGGGTGTTTTTGGGCATGACGATGATGGCGGGAATGCCCAACTGACGGGCGAAATAGCCCACGCCCTGGGCGTGGTTTCCCGCCGAGGCGGCGATCACGCCTGCTTTACGCTCAGCGTCGTTCAGGCTTAACAGCTTGACCAGCGCACCGCGCACTTTGAATGCGCCGGTGTGTTGCAGATTTTCCAGCTTCAACCATACGTCCGCGCCGGTCAGTTCGGAAAACTTCATCGACGGAACGAACGGCGTGCACAGCACCCGGCCTTTGATCAACTCGGCGGCGGATTGGATGTGTTTAAAGGTGATGTTCATGGGCTAGAGTTATCCCCGCACCGGCGCAAAAGATTTTAATGCTTTGACGCCTTTGGTATTTTTGATGATCGTCACCACGGCGTTAAGCTCCTTGGCCGACCCAGCTTCGCCCAGAAGATAGACCGTCCCCGAAACGGAGCGCCAGCGAAAGTTGACGGAGTTCACGCCCTCGGCGCCGATGAGCTGGGCGCTGATCTTGGTTTCGATCCAGAAGTCTTCAAAGGATTCCGCCGCCTTTTGCGCGCCGGATTGAGCCTTTTCCTTCCATTCTCGCCGTGTTGCTTGCTCGTCTTCGGTGATGATTTGCACTTCGTTATAAAACTCGGAAATGCGTGCGTCTTGCTGGGTGGCGCGGGCAACCTGATTGCGCAAGTCCGTGGAACTTAGCGTGCCGGTCAGCATCACGCGGGTTTTCCACACGTCGACGCTTAAATCCAAAGCAAGCATTTTATCGATACTGATCATGCGATCTAAAATGCCCGCTTTGATTTTGGCGTCGACCACTTGTTCTTCGGCCAGACGGTTTTCAAACGCAGCTTTCGCAACGTTTGAAACGACATTGTTGGTCGGACTGCACGCCCCAAGCCCCAGGGTCACTACGGCCAACAACACTGCGGCTGCGGTTTTGCATCCGGTGGCAATCGTCATCTCAAATCACTCCGTTTGAATTATTTGTTTAAATATCCCGCCATTCCCTTTGGCGTGCATCAGTTTACAGCGCGCCCGTGCGCAGGCAACCAGCAAACGCGTCATTTTAAGTCATTATACGTTATAATCTTCTTTCATATCTTTAGCATAAGGCGACCAATGGTGTGATTGCCGCAGGGAAGGCAATCGGCTACACTCTGCGGGCAGTTCTTGGTGTGGCATTTTTTGTTGCGCTTTGCAGGGCTATCCCTCATACCTAGGACGTTCTGTTTTTGTTACGCGCCCGCAGAATTTGGGGCCAAAAGGGAGTGAGGCTTCGATGGCAGGTCAAGCATTGGTCAAAGCAGGGTCCGCAGAGGTTGTGGCCCAATCTGCGGAGAACCTATCCGAATTCGTGACCTTCAATATCGCCGACCAATTGTTCGGCATTCCGGTTTTGATCGTTCAAGACATTTTGCTTCCCGAAAACATCGCTTCCATTCCTCTGGCCCCGCCAGAAGTACGCGGCTCCATCAATCTGCGCGGACGCATCGTCACCGTCATTGACGTGCGCGTGCGCTTAGGCCTGGAACGGCGCGACATCGCCAGCGCCAGAACCGCTGCGCAGTTGGAACAGCGCATCGTCGATGAAGCTGCCCAAGCGGATGCGCGCGCCATCGCCGCCGGGGGTACGGCCATGTCCGACGCGGAACACGCCGCCGCTGCGGAAGAACGCGCCCATGAAGCCATCGAATCCGCCAAGCGCAAGCGCCGCGAACACATGATGGCCGTAACGGTGGAACATAAAAACGATCTTTACACCTTGCTGGTGGACAGCGTCGGCGACGTCATCAGCTTGTCCAAGAAATCCTACGAAGGCAACCCCAGCACGCTCGATCCGTTGTGGCGCGAATTCGCCAGCGGCGTCTATCGCCTCGACAAGCAGTTGATGGTGGTGCTGGACGTGGATCGCCTGCTGGACCTAAAGGGCCAGGCGGCTTAAATTTGCTAAGCCTGCAATCAAAAAACGGCGCCCTCGTAGGCGCCGTTTTTTTTGACCGCAAAAAATAGTGGCGGAGGGCGTCAGTCGTTCAACAGCTTCGCCGCGACCGGGGCGAAGTAGGTCAAGATGCCGTCGCAGCCCGCACGTTTAAACGCCATCAGGCTTTCCATCATCGCCGCTTCGCCGCTCAGCCAGCCATTGGCCGCTGCCGCCTGGATCATGGCGTATTCGCCCGACACCTGATAGGCGAATGTGGGCATGGCGAATTCGTCTTTGATGCGGCGCACGATGTCGAGGTAGGGCAGTCCGGGTTTGACCATGACCATGTCCGCGCCCTCTTTGATGTCCAACGCCACTTCACGCAAGGCCTCGTCGGAATTGGCCGGGTCCATCTGATAGGTCTTTTTGTCGCCCTTGAGCGCGCCGCCGGAACCGACGGCATCGCGGAACGGGCCGTAAAAGCTCGACGCGTATTTTGCCGCGTAGGATAGAATTTTAACGTCCTGAAAACCTTCCGCATCCAGCGCCTTGCGGATTGCGCTGATGCGTCCATCCATCATGTCGGACGGCGCGATGATATCGCATCCCGCGCGCGCCTGGACGATGGACTGCTGACACAACAATGCGACCGTTTCGTCGTTGAGAATGCGCCCGTCTTTGACCAAGCCGTCGTGGCCATCGGAATTATAAGGGTCCAACGCCACGTCGCAGATGATCCCTAAACGATCGCCCACGGCGTCTTTGACCGCGCGCACGGTGCGGCACACCAGATTGTTGGCGTTGAGCGCTTCGCGCGCGTCGGGCGTTTTCAGCGCGGGATCGGTATAAGGAAACACCGCAATGGCCGGGATGCCCAAATCGACCGCCTGAAATGCCGCCTCGACAATCAAGTCCTGGGACAACCGCTCCACCCCAGGCATGGACGCAACGGGCTGGCGTTGGCCTTCGCCGTCTACCACGAACAACGGCCAGATCAGATCGTCAACGGTTAAGGTCGTTTCGCGGACCAGACGGCGCATCCACGCATGGCTGCGGTTGCGGCGCATGCGAAGCAATGGAAAGTGGGAAAAAGATGTGCTCACGGCGTTCATAAACCCTATGGAAACAAGGTCCTTAACATATAGCCCGAACGCAAGAAGCCAACAGAAATCTTTTCTTGTGCGCGGGAAGGGCGTATTTATCGCCATCATGATCCATAAACCGACACCCCCGAAGCCACAGGCGCGAGGTCCGCAAAAAGAGGTGCTGTTCGAGCTTCAGCGCCACGGCAATATCTTGCGCGTCATCGCCATCGACCCCGTCACGGGTACTGAAGTCATCATGATCGCCGATCCGCGTCAAAATATGGAAATCATCAAACGCTTAGCCGCGCGCAAATTGCTCTATGTGTTGGAAAAAAACCGCGCCAAGGCGGAACAAAAAAACGATCCCAATCGATTTTAATGCGTTTTATTGCCGAAAAATCAAAGAGTCTGGTTGAATATTCGAAATAACTGTTATACATATCTCACACAATATGCAGGGCCGCGAGCCGCACACGGTACGTCTGCCGATTTATTAACCTTTTTATGGGTTAATCCAAGTCGATTTAGACAGGCCGCCCGACCCCGAAAGACGTTCTCGTCTAAGTCGACCTTGCAGACCGCACTATCTTCGATCATGTGATCTGATCCGAGTTATTGAGCGCTCCCCTTTAGTTGGCGGTGCGCATGTCGGCGCAGTGACCCTAAATGACCGTTCCCGTGCGGATGTGATGGCATCCGGGCCGCTTAATCCCATTGGGGGGCCTGCATTCGATAGGCATAATAACATGGTTGCACGCGCGCTTTCCCAACTTTGGATGTATCGCCCCTCCAAGGAATCCATATTTCCGTTTTTTCTATGGTTTCATCTGGTCAATAAAAGCAGTTTGCGCGCGGACTTGATCGCGGGACTTACGGGCGCCGTCATCGTTTTGCCCCAAGGTGTGGCGTTCGCCATCATTGCCGGTCTGCCGCCTCAATACGGGCTTTACACCGCCATGGTGACGCCCATCGTAGCGGCGTTGTTCGGCTCGTCTAGGCATTTGATTTCCGGCCCGACCACGGCCATTTCCATTGTAATTTTCTCCACCGTCAGCCGCTACGCTGAAGTCGGTACGCCGGAATTCGTGCAAATGGCGTTGACCGTGACGTTCCTCGCCGGCGTTTACCAATTGGCCTTTGGTCTGGCGCGGTTGGGCGTATTGGTGAATTTCGTTTCGCATACCGTGGTCGTGGGCTTTACGGCGGGGGCGGCGATCTTGATCGCCACCAGCCAGATGAAAAATGTTATGGGCGTGCATATTCCCAAAGGGGAATCGTTTCTGCTGACCTGGCACGATCTCTATCTGAATTTAAATCAGGTGCAGGTGAGCATTTTGGCCACCGCTTTGGCGACGCTGATCATTGCCATCTTGATCAAGCGCATCAAACCGAAGCTGCCCAATCTGTTGATCGCCCTGTTGGCGGGCGGCGTTATGGCTCAGTTTTTGGGCGGAGAGGGTGCGGGCATCGCCATGGTAAGCGCCATCCCTGCACAACTGCCGCCGCTGTCCATGCCCGATATTTCATTCGCTTCCGTCAAGTTGCTGGCGCCCAACGCTTTTGCGGTCGCCCTGCTGGGACTGATCGAAGCCGTATCCATTAGCCGTTCCATCGCCGCCAAAAGCCACCAGCGCATTGACGGCAACCAGGAATTCATCGGCCAGGGCTTGTCCAACATCGCGGGCAGCTTCTTTTCATCCTATGCAGGTTCCGGTTCGTTCACCCGTTCGGGCGTCAACTACACCGCGGGCGCGGTAACGCCGCTGTCGGCCATTTTTTCCGCCGTGATTTTGATGGCGATGGTGATGCTGTTGGCTCCCTTGGCCGTTTATCTGCCCATCAGCGCGATGGCCGGCGTCATTTTATTGGTCGCCTACAACCTCGTCGATCTTAAGCAAATCGTGCATGTGATCCGTTCCAGCAAGTCGGAAACCGCAATCTTGCTCACCACCTTGGCGTCAACGCTGTTCTTGGAATTGGAATTCGCCATTTATTTGGGCGTGCTGTTGTCATTGGTGATCTTTTTGGGACGCACCTCATATCCGGAAATCGTCTCGTTGGCTCCGGCTTATGATCCGGTCTACAAAAAGAAGCATCTCGTAGACACCTCGACCCGGCCCTTAAGCGAATGCCCCAACCTGAAGATCATTCGCTTCGATATGTCGATTTATTTCGGTTCGCTCAATCACCTGCAGCGGGAACTGCAACGCATCACCGCCAAGGAAGGCATCGTCGATATTTTGATCGTATGTTCGGGGGTGAACTTCATCGATTTATCGGGCGCGGAAATGCTGCACCACGAAGCCGAGCGTCTGGAAGAATTGGGCGGCGGGCTGTATTTCTCTGATCTTAAGCCCAAGGTCTACGAAAAGCTGAGCCGCATGCACTTCATCCGCGATTTGGGCAACGCCCATTTCTTCGATGAAAAAGCCGACGCCATCCGCACCTTGCAACGCCGCCTGCGCCGACAGGGCAAGTGCGAAAACTGCAAATCGCGCGTGTTCGAAGAATGCCAAACGGCGATAGCGGCGCAATAATTTACCGCTAATTCACCGCTCGCGCGGCGCCTTCAAAGCGGCCCACGGTTGCCCCGTCGGGCCGTTTTGCTTGAACGTGGGCAAGAAAAAGATCGTCCGGCGAAATACCGAAAGCTTGTGTGCCCGCTTGGCAGGGGGGTACGAGATATGGTAACTAAACGCTCTTCTTGTAATCACACCATCGAACGGGATACGGACATTCGCCATGACGAAGCAGACCATCGCCATTGCTTGCGACCACGGCGCGTTGGCGCTGAAGAGCCACATCGTGAACTATTTGCAAGGCAAGGGTTATGAAATCCTTGATTTGGGCGTCAACGGCACGGAAAGCGTCGATTATCCCGATTACGGCTACAAGCTGGCGCAGATATTAAAAGATGGAAAGGCGACACGCGGCATTTTGATGTGCGGCAGCGGCATCGGCATTTCCATCGCCGCCAACCGTTTCCCCGAAATCCGCGCCGCTTTGGTGCATGACGTCACCTGCGCGCGTCTGGCGCGCGAACACAACGACGCCAACGTTATCGTGTTCGGCGGACGGATGATCGGCCCGGATTTATGCGAAGAATGCGTGAACACCTTCCTCAATACCGATTTTGAAGGCGGCCGCCATCAGCGCCGCGTGGACAAACTGTCCAACCCACCGCGTTAATTTTGTTTTTTACTCTCATAAGGCAGAGCCGCACCCATGACCGCTTATCCCAATGACGAACTGGCCCAATTCTTTTCCAAAACCCTGGCCGAGACCGATCCGGACATCAAAAAGTCCATCGATCAGGAACTGGGCCGCCAGCAGCATCAGATCGAACTGATCGCGTCGGAAAATATCGTCTCCAAGGCGGTGCTGGAAGCTCAAGGCAGCGTGCTCACTAACAAATATGCCGAAGGATACCCCGGACGGCGCTATTACGGCGGCTGTGAATACGTCGACATTTCGGAACAACTGGCCCAAGACCGCGCCAAACAACTGTTCGGCTGCGCCTACGTCAACGTGCAGCCCCATTCGGGCGCACAGGCCAACGGCGGCGTATTCATGGCGCTGTTGCAGCCGGGTGATACCATTTTGGGCATGAGCCTAGCGGCGGGCGGGCATCTCACCCACGGCGCGCCCCCGGCGCAAAGCGGCAAGTGGTTCAACGCCATTCAGTACGGCGTCAGCGAAACCGATTTGCGCATCGATTTTGACGAAGTGCAACGCCTAGCGCGCGAACACAAACCGAAGTTGATCATCGCGGGCGGTTCGGCCTATCCGCGCCACATCGATTTTGCGCGGTTCCGTAGCATCGCCGACGAAGTGGGCGCTCTTTTGATGGTGGATATGGCGCACTTTGCAGGCTTGGTGGCGGCGGGTCTGCATCCCAGCCCGGTGCCCATCGCCGACGTCACCACCACCACCACGCACAAGACCCTGCGCGGTCCGCGCGGCGGCATGATCCTCACCAATTCCGAGGACCTGTCCAAAAAAATCAACTCCGCCATCTTCCCTGGCCTGCAAGGCGGGCCGTTGATGCACGTCATCGCCGCCAAGGCGGTGGCCTTCGGCGAAGCGCTGCGCCCCAGCTTCAAGGCCTATGCCCAGCGCGTCATCGATAACGCCCAAATATTGGCCAAAACCATGGTGGACGGCGGTTATGCCATTTCCACCGGCGGTACCGACACGCACCTGATGCTGGTCGATTTGCGGCCCAAGGGATTGAAGGGTAACGCTGCCGAACATGCGTTGGATCGCGCCGGCATCACCTGCAACAAAAACGGCATCCCGTTCGATACCGAAAAACCCATGATCACGTCGGGCGTGCGCTTTGGTACGCCTGCGGGCACCACACGCGGATTCGGCGTTGCGGAATTCAAACAAATCGGCCAGATGGCCTGCGAAGTGTTGGATGGCTTGGCCGTCAACGGTGAAGAAGGCAATGGTAAAGTCGAAGCGGCCGTGCGCCAGAAGGTCGAGGCGCTATGTGCGCGCTTCCCCATCTACGGCTAAGCTGAACGAGTAGGGGGAGAAAGACCATGCGTTGTCCGTTCTGCGGCAATGAAGACACCCAGGTGAAGGACTCGCGTCCCACCGAAGACAACGCCGCCATTCGCCGTCGGCGCTATTGCCCGTCGTGCGGTTCGCGCTTCACCACGTTCGAGCGGGTGCATCTGCGGGAACTCACCGTGATCAAATCCAACGGTGAAAAAGCACCGTTCGACCGCGAAAAGGTCAAGCGTTCGATGGAAATCGCGTTGCGCAAGCGCCCCGTCCACGAAGACCAGATCGATCGCATTGTGAACTCCATCCAGCGCCATCTGGAAACCTCGGGCGAGACGGAAATTCCGTCCAAAGCGATCGGCAAGCTGATTATGGACCGGCTAATGGATCTGGACAAAGTGGCCTATGTGCGCTTTGCCTCAGTTTACAAAGATTTTCATGAAATCAATGACTTCAACGAGTTTATTGGGACTTTAGGTGAGCGCGACTGACCCGCGTGATCTAGACTTCATGCGCGCGGCGCTGTCGTTGGCGCGGCGCGGGCTGGGCAATACGTATCCCAATCCGGCGGTGGGCTGTCTCTTGGTTAAGGACGGGCTCGTCATCGCCCGCGGCTGGACCCAGCCGGGCGGTCGCCCCCACGGCGAAGCCGTAGCGTTGGCTCATGCAGGTCATGCGGCCAAGGGCTGCACCGCTTATGTCACGCTGGAACCCTGCGCACACGTTGGCCAAACCCCACCGTGCGCCGACGCCCTGGTCGCGGCAGGCGTCAAGAGAGTCGTCGTGGCGATTGGCGATCCGGATCCGCGTGTTGCGGGTAAAGGGTTGGAAATCCTCAGAAATGCGAGCATCGAAGTGACCCAGGACGTGTGCCGCGAGGAAGCTTGGCGCACCAATCTGGGGTTTTTCCTGAAGGTCACGCAAAACCGCCCCATGTTCACCTTAAAATTGGCGACGGATAAAAACGGCCACATACCTGGGCCGAACGCCGTCGGTAACGATAAATGGGTGACCTCGGCTGAGGCCCGCCAGCGCGGCCATTTGCTGCGCGCCAATCACGACGCGGTGCTGTTCGGTATCGGCACGGTGCTGAGCGACGATCCAGAATATACCTGCCGTCTGGCGGGCCTGGCGGGGCAAAGTCCGGTGCGCGTGTTGCTGGATTCGCAGTTGCGCCTCCCTAAAGATGCTAAGCTTTTAAAAACGCTAGATATTTCTCCGCTATGGGTGCTGTGCGGCAAGGATGCGACGGGGGCCGAGGTCTTGGAAACTCTCGGCGTCACGATCATCCGCGCGCCATCCGCGCAGCCAAAACCGCAATGGGTTGCCCAAGAATTAGCGGCACGTGGCCTCACGAGGGTGCTGATCGAAGCCGGACCGACCGTGACGAGCGCCTTTTTAGAGGCCGGGTTGGTTGACGAAATTGCCTGGTTTCGCGCGCCAAAGGCTCTAAAATCGAGTGGCGTGTCGGCATTTTACGCAAAAGCCATGGAAAAACTGGAACTGACCCGCCAAGCCGTGCTACAGGCAGGGCCGGATCAATTGGAACTCTACGATACGCGTAAGGCTTAACCCGTTATGTTTACTGGCATCATCACCGATATCGGACGCGTGCGCTCCGCCCAAACCACGGGCAGCGATGACAGCAATGCCGGGGGCGAAGGCCGCCGCTTTGAAATCGAAACCGCGTTCGACCTGAACAGTGTCGACATCGGCGCATCCATCGCTTGCGCCGGGGCGTGCATGACGGTGGTCGGCAAGGGTCAAGAGGATGGGCGTGGCTGGTTTATCGTGGAAGTTTCCGCCGAAAGCCTATCCAAAACCACCTTAGCATCGTGGGATGTCGGTACGCGCATGAACTTGGAGCGCGCCATGCGCTTAGGCGACGAATTGGGGGGGCACATCGTGTCGGGTCACGTCGACGGCGTGGGCGAGCTGGCGCGCCGCGAAGCCGATGGCGACAGCTTACGCTTAACCTTCCGGATGCCGAAAAAACTCGCCAAATACTTGGCGCCCAAAGGCTCGATCACCATCGACGGCGTATCGCTGACCGTCAATGAAGTTTCAAAATCAAAATTCGGCATCAACTTGATTCCCCATACGCAAACCGCCACCACGCTCGGCGCGTTGGAACCGGGGGCCAAGGTGAACCTGGAAATCGACATGCTGGCGCGCTATGTTGCCCGCATGCTCGGCAAAGAATAACCCGTCAAAAACTTAAGGAACGCCGCCCGTGCCATTCAAAGATAAATTGTCGCCCATCGAAGACATCATTGAAGATGCCCGCAACGGCCGTATGTTCGTGCTGGTTGACGATGAAGACCGCGAAAACGAAGGCGATCTGGTGATCCCCGCACAGATGGCGACACCGGAAGCCATCAATTTCATGGCCATGTACGGGCGCGGGCTGATCTGCCTGACGTTAACCCGTAACCGCGTCGAAGAATTGGAACTGCCGCACCAGGCGCAAAAGAACGTATCGCGCCATTCCACCGCCTTCACCATGTCGATCGAAGCGCGCGAAGGCGTGACCACGGGCATTTCGGCATCGGACCGCGCGCGCACCATCTCGGTCGCCATTGATCCGGCTAAAGGCAAAGCCGACATCGCCACGCCGGGCCATGTATTTCCGCTCGAAGCGCGCGACGGCGGTGTGTTGGTTCGTGCGGGTCACACCGAAGCGGCGGTGGATATTTCGCGTCTGGCGGGCCTCAATGCGTCGGGCGTGATCTGCGAAATCATGAACGACGACGGCACCATGGCGCGTCTGCCCGACCTGATTCCGTTCGCCGAAAAGCACAAGCTGAAGATCGCCACCATCGCCGACCTGATCGCGTATCGCTTAAAACACGACCATATGATCGAACGGTTGCACGCCCTACCGTTCAAAAGCATCTATGGCGGCGCATTTGAAATGACCATTTACCGTTGCGGCATCGATGGCATCGAACACGTGGCGTTGACCAAGGGCGATGTCGCCCACGGCGGCCCGGTACTGGTGCGTATGCACGCCATGGACATCATGAACGACGTGTTTGGCGATGCGGCGACGGGCAAGGCAGGCGTATTGCAGCGTTCTATGCAAGCCATCGCAGAAGCGGGACGCGGCGCGATTATTTTGATCCGCCATCCCCGTCCAGATGCATTCAGCGCTCATGCCGATTCAAGCGATTCGGGCGGCGTGGGGCGGGAACTGCGCAACTACGGTATCGGCGCGCAAATCTTGCTGGATTTGGGCATCAAGGAAATGACATTGCTGAGCAACACCCAACACACCATTATCGGACTGGAAGGGTACGGTCTTACCGTGACCGGCCACCAACCGATCCCTGCTTGAAGGAGCGCCCGTCATGTCTGGCCACGTTTTGATTGTCGTTGCGCCGTTTTACCGGCACATCACCGACCAACTGATTAAAGGTGCGCATGCGGTTCTCGACAAAGCGGGGGTAAGCTACGATCAGATCGAAGTCCCCGGCGCGATGGAAATTCCGGCCGTCGTCAATTTCGCCGACACCGCGTTTAAGAGCGATCCGCACCAGGCGCGCCGTTACGATGGTTACGTGGCGCTGGGCTGCGTGATCCGCGGCGAAACCAGCCATTACGATTACGTCGCGGGCGAAAGCTGCCGCGCGTTGATGGAGTTGTCGCTTAAGGGGCTTGCCATCGGCAATGGCATTTTGACGGTGGAAAACGAAGCCCAGGCGTTGGTGCGTTGCGATCCGTCCAAGAAAAACAAAGGCGGCGATGCGGCGACGGCGTGCCTTGCCGTGATTCATGTGCGGAATCAATTGCGCTATGGCATCGATTAATGAATACAAAATCAACCGAGACCGCAGAAAAATTCGACGCCAAAGGCCGAAGCGCCGCGCGCATGGCCGCGGTGCAATCGCTCTATGAGCTCGATATGGTCGACGGCGACGCCGGTCCGGTGCTGCGTTCGTTCATCGAAAAGCGCTGGACCGTAACGGTTGAAGACGAAGATGGCGACGAATTGGGCGAGGCCGAGTTTCACGACCCCGACAAGACGTTCCTGATCGCTTTGGTGCGGGGCGTGATCGAACACAAAGGCGCGCTGGATGACATGCTGAGCGGCGCGCTGGGGCCCAATTGGACCGTGCCGCGCCTGGAAGTGTTGCTGCGCGCCGTCATGCGTGCGGGAACATACGAATTGAGCCACTGCCCGGAAATTCCGGCCAAGGTCATCATCAACGAATACATGGACATCGCCAACGCGTTCTTTAACGGCGGCGAACCTAAAATGGTCAACGGTGTGCTGGATAAGCTGGCGCACGTGCTGCGCGACGGGCGCATGGATTGAAAAGGGGGGCAACCCCTATGACGGATCAATCGCCGAACGGTTCCGAGTTCGACATCATCAAGCGGTACTTCATGCCGTTGGCGGCAGACGACAAAGCGGCGTTGGGGCTGCTCGACGATGCCGCCGTATTGGATGTGCCGCTTGGGCATAAACTGGTGGTCACCACCGATGCCCTGGTCGCGGGGGTGCATTTTTTGCAATCCCTTTCGCCGCAAGACATCGCCCACAAGGTGGTAGGGGTGAATCTGTCGGACTTGGCGGCCATGGGAGCTTACCCACGCGCGGTGTTTCTCGCTGCGCAATTTCCGAGCGATATTTTGGAATCTTGGATCGCTGCCTTTGCCGAAGGGCTAGGCGCCGCCCTTGCGGGCAGCGGCGCAACGCTGCTGGGAGGCGACACGGTGACAACGCCTGGGCCGTTGGCGTTCACCTTGACCGCGCTTGGATTCGCGCCGAAGCGCCATATTCTCACCCGCTCGGGCGCAAAAGTCGGGGACGATCTGTACGTGACCGGAACCATCGGCGATGGCGCGCTGGGGCTGCTTTGCCTTACCGGAAAGCTGCCCGCCGACGCCTATTTGGCGAAACGCTATGCGCGCCCAAATGCGCGCTTCGAGTTTGCCCAAGCTCTGGCGCTGGGCAGCTTGGCCACCGCATGCATAGACATTTCCGACGGCTTGGTGGCGGATGTGGGACATATCTGTGAAACATCGAATGTCGCGGCGTCCATCGAAGCCCAGCGAGTGCCATTATCCGACAGCGCACGGGATCTGATCAAAGCGGACAAGACACTGATGAAGACCGTATTGACGGGGGGGGACGATTATGAACTGGCGTTTACCGCCGCGCCTGACCATGCCTTGGCCATCGAGGCTTTGGCCGTTGAAAAGAGGCTCCGGGTGACGCGCATTGGCAAGATCCATAAAGGCGCGCCGAAGGCGCAGGCGATTGACGAAATCGGCCGCCCGATGGACTTAGGCCACGGCGGATATGTCCACCTATAATACGAATGGGGTCTTTTATCCGGCGCGGACCGGCGTATAATCCGCTGCAAAGAAGTTCGCTCTTTCAATAGGTTGCAGGCAGGTCATTAAAAATGAAAAAACTCGTTATCGCCCTTGCTGTGCTGGTCATGTTGGCCGGTGGCACGGTCAGCATCCTTCGCTATCTTGAAATAGGACCGTTTGAAAAAACGGCGGAGGAAGCCGCCGCCGCCGCAGCCAACCCGGACGCGCAAGGGACGAGCGCATTTTCTGACAATCGTCCGCGTTACATCGAAATGGACCCCATCCAGGTGCCGGTGTTTCAAGATGACGGTGTCGCGGGCACCATCATGATCAATTATAAACTCGAAGTGTTGGGTTTGGATAACGAACGTAAGGTCGCCGGCGCCAAACGCCAACTGGGGGACGCGCTGATTGAAGACTTCGCCTATTACATCCCGCGCACCCTGCGCAACAACAAAACCCTGGACGTTACCTTAATCAAGTACCGGATCATGATGGTGGCGGAGCGCCTTTTGGGCAAGGATGCGGTCAACGATGCGTTGATTCAGGCCATGACCAGCACCGATCAGTGACGCGCCGAACGCCGACGCAGAACAATCCATTATTTTCGCGCGTAAGTTTTTCCTTGCGACGCTTGTTGCCATTAAACGTTTGATCTGGCAACCTTCAGCGGCTGTTCGCGCGGACCCGTGAATTTCGGTCCGTTTTGGGCTTATTTGGGGTAATTAGGGGAAGGTGTTCATGGAAAGTCTGTATTATCTGGTCATCGCGTGCGGTGTTCTGGCCGTTCTATACGGCGCATACGCCACACGCGCCGTGCTTGCCGCACCGGCGGGTACGGAGCGCATGCAGGAAATTGCCGCCGCCGTACAAGAAGGCGCTGGCGCTTATCTGAAACGTCAATACACCACCATCGGCATCGTCGGCATCGTCGTTTGCGTGCTGCTCGGCCTCAGATTAGGCGGGGCCGTCGCCATCGGTTTCGCCATCGGCGCGCTGTTGTCCGGTTTGACCGGTTTTATCGGCATGCTGATTTCGGTCCGCGCCAACGTGCGCACCGCCGAAGCGGCTCGCACCCAAGGCTTAGGCCCGGCCATGGACATCGCCTTCAAATCCGGCACCATTACCGGCCTGTTGGTCGTGGGTTTGGGCCTGCTGGGCGTGGCCGGATATTACATGATCATGCGCGCAAGCGGCGATCCGACCTCAGCAGAAGGCATGCGCGACATCCTTGAAGCCCTGGTGGCTTTGAGCTTTGGCGCATCGCTGATTTCCATTTTTGCCCGACTGGGCGGCGGCATCTTCACCAAAGGCGCCGACGTGGGCGGCGATTTGGTGGGTAAGGTCGAAGCGGGCATTCCCGAAGACGATCCACGCAACCCCGCCACCATTGCCGACAACGTCGGCGACAACGTCGGCGACTGCGCAGGCATGGCGGCCGACTTGTTTGAAACCTATGCCGTAACCATCGTCGCCACCATGCTGCTGGGCGGTATTTTCTTTACCGGCGCGGCGCAAGAAACCCTGATGCTGTTTCCGCTGTTGATCGGCGGAGTGTGCATCGCGGGTTCGGTCATCGGCACGTTTTTCGTCAAATTGGGGTCAACCAATAACGTCATGAACGCGCTGTATAAGGGCTTCATCGTCACCGCCGTGATTTCGGCGCTGTTGATCGGCGGTATTGTCTCGCTATCCGTAGGCTGGAGCACCGAGTTCACCACCTCGACCGGAACCACGTTTTCGGGGGGCGATCTTTACATCTGCGCCCTAGCCGGTCTTGGCGTGACGGGGCTGATGATCTGGATCACCGAATATTATACCGGCACTGATTTCCGCCCGGTGAAAAGCATCGCCTCGGCCTCGACCACCGGTCACGGCACCAACGTCATCCAAGGTTTGGCCGTTTCCATGGAAGCGACCGCACTTCCGGTATTGGTGATCTGCGCCGCCATCATCATCACGTACACCACCGCTGGGCTGTTTGGCATTTCGATTGCCGCAACCGCCATGTTGGCGCTGGCGGGCACCGTGGTGGCGTTGGATGCCTTCGGTCCGGTCACCGACAACGCTGGCGGCATCGCCGAAATGGCGGACTTGCCGTCTGAAGTGCGTAAGATAACCGACACGCTCGATGCGGTCGGCAACACCACCAAAGCCGTAACCAAAGGTTACGCCATCGGCTCCGCCGGTCTGGCGGCGCTGGTTCTGTTTGCGGCGTATACCGAAGACTTGGGCCATTATTTCCCAGATGTGATCGTGAACTTCAGCCTGCAAAACCCGTATGTGGTGATTGGGTTGTTCATCGGCGGTTTGCTGCCCTACCTGTTCGGCGGCATGTCGATGATGGCCGTGGGCCGTGCCGGTGGCGCGGTGGTGGTCGAAGTCCGCCGTCAATTCCGGGAAATCCCAGGCATCATGGAAGGCACCGCCAAGCCGGATTACGCGGCTTGCGTCGATTTGCTGACCAAGGCGGCGATCAAGGAAATGGTCGTTCCGTCGCTGCTGCCGGTGCTGGCGCCGGTCGTGGTGTATTTTGCAGTCAATGCATTTGCAGGACAGGGCGCCGCATTCAGCGCCCTGGGCGCGATGTTGCTTGGCACCATCGTCACCGGCCTGTTCGTGGCCATTTCCATGACTGCCGGTGGCGGCGCTTGGGATAACGCCAAAAAGTACATCGAAGACGGCAATTACGGCGGCAAGGGTTCCGATGCCCACAAGGCCGCCGTGACGGGCGACACCGTGGGCGATCCTTACAAGGATACCTCCGGCCCGGCGGTCAACCCGTTGATTAAGATCACCAACATCGTGGCGATCTTGCTGCTGGCCCTGCTCGCCGGTTAATATTCGACGCCTGAATTCGGCGAATACAGCAAAAACCCCCGGTAACTTCGGTTGCCGGGGGTTTTTATTGATGCGCTCGGTTGTTGATTATTTCTTCTTGTTGAAGCGGCCCAGGTTGCTGAGCATCTGCTGAACGAAGCCCACCGAGTTGCCTGCCGTGGGCGTTTCACCGGGAGCAGGTTCGACGATTTCACCCTGAGTTTCATCCAAGGCGTCGATCTTCGACACGATACCAGCCTCGTCGAACTCAATCGCCAATACTTGGCGTTCTATGATTTCGGGGGCAAGAAACGCCGTGGTCTCGGTGCGTTCGGAAATGTAATACCACGTCTCTGTGCCAAATTTGCCCTGGCTAGAGGGCGATCCCAGAGTATCCAGCACTTCGTTGCGGGTGGTCTTACCGGGCTCGATGATCGCAACGTCTTCCGGGTGGATTTGATTGCCGCGGTTGTCCACGCGTGGCGCACACGCCCCCAAAGCGATGGTGCCGAGCAAGACCCCCGTAAGGGCGGAAAGAAGGGCTTTATTGCTTTTATTCATGGACCGACAGTTGCCTCTAAGGGGGGGTGAGCGTATATGTCGCTCACCCGAACCATGCGGATATGGGGACGCGACCGCCCCAGATAAAGCCACCCATCGGGGTAGATGTCAAATTTTACCCCGCACATGGCCGATTTGCTAAGGATACGCCCGAATGAAGGCTTTGTTGAGAGTTTTTGGCCTAGCCCGCTTCGACCCTGCTGCTGAAGCGCTCTACCAAGCCGCCGTAAAAGAGGGCAGGCGGGAGCTCTATTATATCGACTGGCCGGAAAAAGCGCGGATTCCCGATACGGTTGACGGGCGCTTCGATATGATTTCACTGATTGCGGCGTTGCTCAATCGGCGTATCGGCAGGGTGGCTCCCGGCCAGGGGGCCGACCGACAAGCCGCAGCCAAGCGCGCCCAAGACCTCGCCCAAGAGCTGTTTGACGTCATGTTCGCCGATATGGATACCAACCTGCGGGAATTGGGAGTTTCCGACGAAGGCATGAAACACAAGATCAAACCTATGGCCAGCGCCCACTTGGGCCGCGTTAAAGCCTATACCGACTGCCTATCCGAGCCGGATGAAGCCGGTCGCCTGAACGGCTTGAAAGACGCCTTCGACCGCAATATCTATCGCGCCGTGCCGGACGCCGACCCCTTGCCCCTGGCTTTGCGTACCTTGGAGTTGGCCGCCCAGTTGGCGGCGATCCCCGATGACGATATCCTGGCCGGGCGGGTTGAGTTTTTAGAACCGAAACCGCTTAAGGACTGAACGCATGCGCGCCAAAGGCGAATTCTCAGACCCCCATACCGATGCCGAGCGGCCTGAATTTTCCCGTGTCGTCCACGTCACGGATTTATCGGTCGCGCAAAAGAGCCTGGCTTTTGAGGCCTCGCCCGGAGAATTGGCGGCCTTGACCCAGCGCTTAGGCCTGGAAGCGCTGGAATCATTGGCCATCGGCGCTGAACTGCACCTGATCGCCAATGGTGACGTTTTGGCGAAGTTCACCTATACCGCCCAAATCGAACAGCGCTGCGGCATTACGCTGCAACCCATAAAATCAACAATTTCAACTGAATTTACAACAACTTACAGTGTCGATGCAGATTCGGATTGGGGGCACGACGAGGAACAATTCGAAGATTTGGAGGCCGATATCGAACCTCCTGAACCTCTGGTCAACGGCACAATCGACATCGGCGAGGCGTGCGTGGAGCATTTGGCGCTTGAAATTGACCCCTTTCCCCGCGTACAAGGCGCTACGTTCGAAGGCTATTCGACAGACTCAATAGGAACTGCCCAAGGTGAAATCGCCGAGGTTTCCCCAAAAAAGAACCCCTTTACGGTTCTGTCGAAATTAAAGCCGCCAAAAGAAAACAACGAATGACCGGGGCGAACCCCTTGCCCCTGGAGCATTTTTTGTAGTAAGTAAGCACCCCATTATCCCCGATGGGGGAAAGCGCCCCCTAGGCAATACCCCTGGGCAATGTTGTCCGGGGCCAGAACCATTAAGGAATGACAGATGGCTGTCCCTAAACATAAAGTATCGACCTCCCGCCGCAACATGCGCCGCGCCCATGACGCGCTGAAAAGCAACGCATACGAAGAATGCCCGTCTTGCGGTGAGTTGAAGCGTCCGCACCATGTGTGCGAAGCTTGCGGCCAGTACAACAAGCGCGAGGTCGTCTCGGCTGAAGACGCCGCCTAATCGTCGGGAGCGCGTAAGGGCTCGGGGACCCAATAACCGTGTCGCAATCCATCACTCTATCGATCGATGCAATGGGCGGCGATCACGCGCCCAACATGGTCGTTGAGGGGCTTGCGCTCGCGCGTAAAGAGCTTCCCAACACTAAATTTATCGTCTTTGGTCGTTCTGAAGAAGTCGCCCCGCTGCTGGCCCAGCACGCGGGGCTTTCCGATGTGTGCGAACTGCGCCATACCGCCGACGTGGTCAGCGGCGACGAAAAGCCTGGCGCCGCCTTGCGTTCGGGACGGGAATCGTCCATGCGTCTGGCCATCAATGCCGTCAGCGACGGCGAGGCCGATGGTATCGTTTCGGCGGGCAACACCGGCGCGCTGATGGCGATGGCGAAATTCGTGCTGAAAACGCTGCCGGGCATCGACCGTCCGGCGATCGCCTCGTTGCTGCCGACCTTGCGCGGCGAAAGCGTGATGCTGGATTTGGGCGCGAACATCCAATGCGATGCGGAAAATCTGGTGCAATTTGCGGTCATGGGCGAAGTTTTTGCCCGTCACGTCCTGCACATCGACAAACCGTCCATCGGGATCCTCAACGTCGGCACCGAAGTGCTCAAAGGCAATGATTCGGTCAAGCAGGCGGCAGCTATTTTATTTGAAACGCACCTGCCGATCGATTTTCGCGGCTTCGTCGAAGGCGACAGCATCGGCCTAGGCAAAGTCGATGTGATCGTCACCGATGGCTTTACCGGCAACGTCGCGCTGAAAACCGTCGAAGGCACGGCCAGACTCTTTGCCGACGCCTTAAAGCAAGAACTGAGAGGTTCGCTGTTCGGCATGATCGGCGCGTTGATCGCCAAACCCGCCATTGATCGTTTTCGCACACGGTTCGATCCCAGGCGCTATAATGGCGCAATGTTTCTGGGGCTTGGCGGCATTTGCGTCAAAAGCCACGGCGGGACCGACGGCCTCGGATTCTTCCATGCCATCAAAGTCGCCCACGAATTGGTCGTCGATAATTTGAACGAAGGCATCAAGGAAGATTACGCACGGTTCAGTTCCGAACATCACATCATCTCGGACACCTTGGCAGAAGAATAACCATGGCATATTGCTCGCGCATCATCGGCACCGGCTCGCATCTGCCGGAACGGATCGTCACCAACGCCGAATTGGCGAAGACGGTGGATACTTCCGACGAATGGATCGTCGATCGCACCGGCATCCGCGAGCGCCGCATCGCGCATAAAGGCGAAACGACCGCCGCATTGGCCTTTCAAGCGGCGGAAAACGCCCTGGAAGCGGCAGGCATTCGCGCCCAAGAGCTAGACCTCATCATCGTCGCCACCACCACGCCGGACAATACCTTTCCCTCCACCGCGACCAAGGTGCAGGCCATGCTGGGCATGGACTTCGGCGCCGCATTCGACGTGCAGGCGGTGTGTTCGGGTTTCATTTACGCCCTGTCGGTAGGAGATAACTTCATCCGTGCGGGCCAAGCCAAAAAAGTTCTGGTGATCGGCGCGGAAGTTTTTTCGCGCATCATCGATTGGGAAGACCGCACCACCTGCGTGCTGTTCGGCGACGGCGCGGGGGCCGTGGTGCTTGAGGCCGAAGAAATAAAGGCGGGCGATAAGGTCGGCATTTTATCCACCCACCTGCATTCCGACGGCAAACTGCGCGATTTGCTTTATACCGATGGCGGACCGGGAACCAATTCCACCGTGGGCCACGTGCGTATGCTGGGCCGCGAGGTGTTTCGCCATGCCGTAACCAATCTCGCCGCCGTGGTCGACGAAGCGCTGGCCGCCAACGGCTACGATAAAAGCGATATCGACTGGCTGGTGCCGCATCAGGCCAACAAACGCATCTTGGACGGCACGGCGAAAAAGCTGGGGCTTAGCGAAGACCGTGTGGTCATTACCGTGGACCGCCACGCCAACACCTCTGCCGCTTCGGTGCCGCTGGCGCTGGATGAAGCGGTGCGCGACGGCCGCATTCAAAAGGGCCAGTTGGTGCTGATGGAAGCGATGGGCGGCGGGCTCACCTGGGGCGCCGCGCTGGTGCGTTGGTAATCGCAAAAATTGCGTTGAATCATTGATTCAAGTGAAACTTCCATCCCTTTGATATTGACGGATTTTGCCTGCCGCGATACGCTCTTGATCTCAGACCTAGGAAAGGGGTGGGATGGATGTCCAACCAAACCATAACACGCGCTCAACTCAGTGAAGCGGTGTATCAAGAAGTCGGCCTGTCGCGTAACGAGTCAGCCGACCTTTTGGAATCCGTTCTCGCCATGATCACCGACGCGCTGGCCAAAGATGAAACCGTAAAGATTTCTTCCTTCGGCAGTTTCTCCGTACGATCCAAGGGCCAGCGTATTGGCCGTAACCCGAAAACCGGCGAGGAAGTTCCGATCTTGCCGCGCAAGGTTTTGGTGTTCCGCCCGTCGCAGGTTATGAAGGCGCGCATCAATGCCAAGCGTTCGCCCGGTTCCGCATCCTAAGGCGTGCCCAGTACGATTATTCCCCGTACCGATTAACCGCCGCCGCCGATCAACCGCTGATTGACACCGTCTTGAGAACGCCATGACCGATAAGTCCGACCATGCCTTTCGCACCATCAGCGAAGTGGCCGACGAGCTTGATCTTCCCCAGCATGTGCTGCGCTTTTGGGAAACCAAGTTTCGCCAAATTTCGCCCATCAAACGGGGCGGGGGGCGGCGTTATTATCGCCCCCTAGATGTCGAACTGATCCGCCGCATCAAATCTTTGCTGCATACCGAAGGCTACACCATCAAAGGCGTACAGCGCATGTTGGGCCAGGGCGGTCTCAATAAACTGCCCGCAATGCCGGTTGAAGCGGCCCCCGTTGAGGTTGAAGGCGAAACCAAGGGCGAGGCCGGGCCGTCGATGGCCGCAAACGTCGCCGAAATAACCTCGATTTTGGGCGAGTTGGAACAAATTCGCGATTTGTTAAAAAAATCCGTAGCCTAGGGTATCCGCCGTTGCAACGCGGCACTTGCCCGCGTATATTCGCGCCGCTTCCGAGTCTTCGCTCGGAAGCTTACTTTTTCGGAGCGTGGCGCAGCCTGGTAGCGCACTTGACTGGGGGTCAAGGGGTCGCAGGTTCGAATCCTGTCGCTCCGACCAAAGAAAGGCTAGATCTTCGGATCTGGCCTTTTTTTGTGCCTTGGAGTGCTGCAAAACCACGCCCAAGAAAAAGCCGGTCATCCTGGGGACGACCGGCTGAGTTTGTGCTCTTGAGGGAAGGGAAAGGCCGATGGCCTCTCCACAGTTCTCAATCTCTCATGCTTATGGGCGTCGCGCTGTGATGTCCGTCACACCCTTGGCAAATATCTCAAAAAAACCGCCTGTCATGAAGACAGCCGCCAGAAAATCTCTCAAAAAAACCGGCTGTCGCGAAGACAGCCGGTTGAGTTTGTGCTCTTGAGGGAAGGGAAAGGCGATGGCCTCTCCACACCAAGACCTTGCCACAATCTAGCACACCAAGATGTGACGGATGTCACAGGGCGAATAAAGTGATGTATTGAAGACCCGCACCAGAGTGCGGTATCTTAAGTTTTGAGGGGTGCGATGCGATTCCGCCCACGAAGATTAAGGAGCGCCTTTTGATGAGCGAACTAGACTCGCACAGCGACGACTACAAAAAAATGATGAACCAAAAGCGTTTCCTCAACGAAATAGAGCAGGGCATCCGCATCGCCAACCGGGAAATCATTCACGCCCGCATTCCGGCCTTGGAAAAAGATACCGTTTTAGCCTTTGCCGTCGCCATCGCCCGGCTGCGCGCGCGCTACCTGGAAGCCGCCTTTCGCGCTGCGGGCATCGATAAGGGCGAGCCGCTGGATCAAAGCCAGGTCAACCAGTTGCGCACCCACCGCGAAGCCTACGAAGAGGCTAAAACCGCCTTTGAAGCGCTGCGCTACGCCATCGAGCAGGGCTATGTATCCGTTGAAGTGGGCTGACCTCAACGTTTAAACTCAATGCCTAACCTTTTGAAACAGAACGAATGGCCTTCTTCACGTTAAGAAGGCTTTTTGTTTTGTTAAGGAACGGTCTGCACGCGCAGTTGAACCGTTTGCCTTTCGCAATGAAGTGAAACCGGGTGAGTGGAAGCGGAGGGCGCTCACATCTTTGTGTATTGGCGCAACGACGTGATGGCATCACCTTATAACAAAGCCCCCAGGTTGGGCTTCATCTCCTTCCCCCCCCCTACAGCGGAACCGACCTGGGCAATAGATCAAAGACCAAACCTTGTCGCGGTCCTTAAAACGGGCCGCGATTTTTGCTTGGCGATCCTCACCTACGGGGGATTTGAAAAAATTGGGAGGAAAGATTACGCCGCGACCGAACGACCGATTTCAGTGAGCTTGCAGACGATCCAATCGGGTTTTAAGGGGTTGGAGAACCACGGTTCCGCCCAGCCCTTGTCGATGCACGCCCGCACCGTGCGTTCGCACACCTGCTGCCCTTCGTCATCGAACAGGGGAAGTTTGCCGCCCGGCTGATCGAGCCCGCGGCGCAACCATGCGCGCTGCACAGCCGTGGGATGGGCGTGGGCATCCGTATCTTCTGTATTCTTCTTTTCAGCCGCTTTCCCCATGCGGGGCATCCTCCTGATCGTTGCGAAATGCGAAGTCCAAGCTACACTGGGTATGTTACGTGGACTCAAAGTTCCCCGCAAGACGTCCGTTAATCATTCATTAATGCAAAGGCCGATCATGAACAATACCGAAGCCGTGCAATGGATATACGTCACCTGCGCCGATGCCTCACAGGCCGAAACCATCGCCCGCACCTTGGTCGGCGAACGTCTGGCTGCATGCGCCAATGTATTGGGCGCGATGCGATCGTTTTATTGGTGGAACGGCGAAATCCAAGACGAAACCGAGGTGGCTATGGTGCTTAAAACTCGGCGAGATCTGGTGGATGCCGCAACCCAGCGCATCAAAGCCCTGCACAGCTACGACTGCCCCTGCGTGGTGGCGTTGGACATCGTCGGCGGCAACGACAACTTCTTGAAGTGGATCGTTCGCGAAACCCAACCGTTGTCCTAAACCTCAGTGTTTGGCGGAAACGGATTCAGAAATTTTCCGCGCCACCTGCACCGCTTGACCATCGCTATCGTCAAAGCCGCGCTGAATGGCCTTGGCCAACGGTTGCAATAAGCCGACATCCTTGGGCGAGGGGAATTCCCCGGCGGCCAATATGCGTCCCGTCACTTCGATCAAGGATCTGCACAGTTCGCCTACGTGGGCGAACGGCGTACCGACCATGCGTCTGCCGGTGTCTTCGGCAACGTACAACAGACGTTCCAAGGATCGGGATGTGGCTTCGTCCGGGGCGCCATAAGCTAGCCCTGGGATGATTCGCTCTACTAACCACAAGGCCTGCTGGGCATGGCGGTCAAGTTTTTGCAAATTGACCTTCTTGCTGCAGGCATCGATTTCGCGCTGAATTTGCGCAACATTCATACGCCCATCCGTTGCGATGGCTTTGGCTCTCAGCACGTTGGGCACCGAAACCTGTTCGATGTGCTCACCGCGATCGGCATCTTCGCCCGGTTTGCGACGGTCCGGTCCGATATAGGCGCTGGTCACCACGAACGGTTTGCGGGATTTGATCAGCATCATAATGCGTTGCAGCAATTGACCCGCCGAAAGCGGCTTTGCGACGATGTCATCCGCACCCGACTGCACCACGCCCCGCACATCGTCGGATGTCGGCGACCATGCCGTGGCGATGATCGGCAAAAACGGATTGGAGCCGATGTCGTGATGGCGCAGTTTGTAAACCAAATCGCTCAAATCACCGTCGGGCAGCTTGATATCGGATATCATCAGATCGGGCATATTGATCTGAAACTTCGATTCAATATCCGCAACTCCGCCGCCCATGGTGACGTTGCGAAAACCGTTGTCGATGAGAATGTTGCGAATGGTCGATCGAACCGCACGATCGGGATCGATCAGCAATATATCAACCTGGTCTAGCGCCAGTTTTTCCATAATCCACCCATAAAACGTACCTAAGGCTATTCACACTTGTAAGATGCAGCACAAAACGCGCCGTCAAACCCTGACAGCGGTCCTACCCTCAAAAGCCATGCCTTGTTTTTTTTATTGTTAGGCCGGATTCTAATTCAAATTTAATAAAATTACCATGATCCATTGTACGTAGTAAAAAATTCAATCAATTATACCAGTGCGATACAGGCTAATCCAAACGGGTAACCCGCACCGTCGCCAGCGCCTGGGTGGCGATGCCTTCGCCACGACCGGTAAAACCCATGCCTTCGGTCGTGGTGCCTTTGACCGATACCCGCTCGACAGCGATGCCGAGGATTTCGGCAATGCGCGCCCGCATGGCGTCCCTATGCGGCGAGACCCGGGGCGCTTCACAGATGAGGGTCACGTCCACGTTGACGACGGTCCCGCCTTGGGCGCGGACCAAATTCGCCGCGTGGGCCAAAAATCGATCCGACGAAGCGCCTTTCCATTGCGCATCAGAAGGGGGGAAGTGTTGGCCGATGTCGCCTTGGCCAATCGCGCCCAACAGGGCATCCGTCAGGGCGTGCAGCGCCACGTCGGCGTCGGAATGTCCCTTAAGGCCTTGCGAAAAGGGGATTTTCACCCCGCACAAGGTGACATGATCGCCCGCTTCAAAACGATGGGCGTCAAAGCCGGAGCCGGTACGGATCTCGGCGGCTGAGTAAAGCAGGCGTTCGGCGCGCATCAGATCCTCTTCGGTGGTGATTTTGAAATTGTCCTCATGGCCGGGCGTGATCGCCACCTTTAGGCCCGCGCGCTCAAACAATTGCGCGTCGTCGGTGAGTTCTTCGCCCTGGAAACGGTGGTGAGCGTCCAAAATGGCGGAAAATGAAAACCCCTGCGGCGTTTGCGCGCGCCAGAGGGCTTCGCGCGAAACGGTATCGCTGACTTCCCCATTTTGGGCGCGTTTTAAGGTATCGGCCACCGCCAGGGCGGGAAGGGCGCCTAAATGATCATCCAGCGCACTCAACACGCCATCTATGACGGCCGCATCCACAAAAGGGCGCGCGGCGTCGTGGATCAACACTCTGGCGCAGCCCATATCTTTCAAGCTTTCCAGGCCAAAACGCACGGAATCTTGCCGCGTGGCCCCGCCCAATACCGGGTCCAACAAATTCAGACCGACGGTCGCCGATTGATACAAGTCCGCATCATCGGCATGAATCACAACCCGCACGGCGTCGATGTGCGGATGGCTCAAAAAGGCCTGCACCGTGCGGCGCAGCACCATTTTCCCGCCCAAGGGCGCGTATTGCTTGGGCAACGCGCCACCAAAGCGTCGGCCGCGTCCGGCGGCGACGATCAAAGCGATGGTTCGTTGGGCGTTTTCCAAGGGTTGCTTCCGGGTCATGGGCGCTAAGCTATCATCTTGACCGAAATTTCCAAGCGAGTTCAAAGAGACACCTTGCATATGCGCCTCTAAACAGCGATCTTTTGCACATGTCGCAAAATATATTCTACGCCCTGATCGCCGTCGCCTGCCTGCTGCCCGCCGTTTTTGTGCAGCGGCGCGAAAATGCAACACTCGACCCAACCCATTGGGCCGCGTTGCTGCTGGCCACGTTTGGACCGGGCATTTGGGCTTTGGCGCACGTCATCGGGGCCTGGCAAGCCG
>Ga0299912_10000254_pt1 | contig 52061 bp, 53 predicted proteins | sample RVTome_2_FD_207667 | JGI IMG/M metagenome (GOLD analysis project Ga0299912, IMG submission 207667) | Soil microbial communities from uranium-contaminated site in the Upper Colorado River Basin, Wyoming, United States - RVT95D214 (version 2) ... | reverse complement strand
CGTTCCAGCGAAGAGGAGTATGAGAATGACAATGATGGCTATGATCAGGTGGCGAAGGAAGCTCAACTGTCCCCCTTTTTTCGTAATGTCTCACGATATTATAACTTTTGTTGGAAGGCAACCCCTGACCGCCCTTGACATCTCGTCCATGAGACAGTATAACAAGGTGAACATTTGTACTCCCTACGAGCCATGGATCAATTGACAAAAAAACAGGAGGAAGTACTCTTTCTTATTCGAAGGTTCCTTCGTGATAAGGGGTATCCCCCGACGGTGAGGGAGTTGGTCTCCCTGACGGGCAGGAAGAGCACCGCCGGGGTGCAGAAGATCCTCGACGCCCTGGAGCGAAAGGGGCATATCAAAAAGGCGCCTGGCCGCTCCAGGGGGATAGTGCCCCTGAGAGGGGTCCAATCCTTTTGGGTGCCCCTGGTAGGATGGGTGGCGGCTGGGAGCCCGGCCCTGGCCGAGGAGCACATCGAGGGGTATCACGCCTTGGATGGATTTGTGGTGCCCGAGGGCTCTTTTCTGCTCAGGGTCCGGGGGGATAGCATGATTGGGGACCATATACAGGACGGCGATCTGATCTTGGTGAGCCCGCAAGCCAGGGCAGAGGATGGGGCGATCGTGGTGGCCATGGTTGATGGCGAGACCACGGTCAAGAGGCTTTGCCGGAGGGGCGATGGGATTCAACTTGTCCCCTCCCATCCTGCCATGGAGCCCTTATCGGTCAGGCAGGATGTCCAGTTGAGGATCATCGGCAAGGTCGTCGCCGTGCTCAGTATTCTGGACCCCGCATTTTCCTTGACTCCCGCGCCTGAGATGCGCGAGGAATCATAAGGAGATGCGCCGAACCACCAACGAGAAGATAAAGGGAGAAGTCGAGTACGGTAACCACATGTGTTCCGGCCGCGATATTATCAGGAGGCTTCTACGTTTTAATGTATTACCTCGTTTAGGAGGTCTTTACCATGCAAGATATAGATAAGCCCAAAGAGCAATTGGCAACTGAAGTGGTGCACTTGCGCTGGCGAATTGCTGAATTGGAAGCAGCAGAGATCGAGCGTAAACAGGTGGAGGAGGCGCTGCGGAAAAGTGAGGAGAAGTACCGCACCGTTGTTGAGATTTCTCCCGATGGGATTGCTATTGCTTCCAAGGGACGCCATATTTTTGTGAATCAAAGTCTTGCCAGGATGTTTGGTGTCTCCGACCCCGACGAGCTGCTGGGCAAGCCAGTTATGAATTACATTCACCCGGACTACCGTAAAATCGTCAGAGCGCGACTAGAAAAACAGACCAAACGCGGGGCCTCTGCTCCTTTGATTGAGGAGAAGATGATTCGGGCCGACGGAACGGTTATTCACGTGGAGGTGGCTGCTGCCCCTCTGGAATATGAGGGGGAACAGGCTGTTCTGGCCGTCATTAGGGACATCACCGATCGCAGGCGTGCAGAGGAGAAGCTGCGGGAGAACGAGGAGAAGTTTCGGACATTGTATGAGGGTATGGCACAGGGAGTATTATATCAACGGAACGATGGAGTGCTTATAGATGTTAACCCAGCTGCTCTTGAGATGTTTGGATTAACTCGGGATCAATTCCTCGGGAAGACCTCCAATGACCCTTACTGGAAAGTGATTCGCGAGGATGGTTCAGATTTCCCTGCCAACGAGCGCCCTTCAATGGTGGCCTTGAAGACGAGGAAGTCAGTCCAAAATGTGATCGCTGGCGTTTTCAGCCCCAAGAAAAAAGACTATGTATGGATAAACATCAATGCAGTTCCTCAGTTCATGCCGGGGGAGACGAAGCCATATCAAGTCTTTGTCACGATTCATGACGTAACCGAGCGAAAGAAGGTTGAGGAGGCATTGCGAGAGAGTGAGGAGCGTTATCGTACGTTAGTAGACTACATTGACCTTGGGATTAATCTTATAGATTATGACCACAATATAATTATGGTGAACGCTACAATGGGTGACAAGTTTAACAAGCCCGTTAGTGAGATAATCGGGAAAAAGTGTTTCCGGGAATTCGAAAAACGTGATGCCGTGTGCCCACATTGCCCTGGGGTTCAGACGATGGCTACCGGTCAGCCTGCAGAGGTTGAGACAGAGGGGGTAAGGGATGACGGAAGCCGTTTTCATGTGAGACTTCAAACCTTTCCAGTGGCTGGTCAAGATGATAGGGTGCCTGCCTTCATAGAAATTGCAGAGGACATCACCGAGCGCAAACGGATGGAGGGGGCGCTGCGGGCATCTGAGGAAAAGTACCGTTCCTTAGTGGAGTCGAGCGCCGATTCCATCTACTTGGTAGATAGGGATTGTAACTACCTGTTTGTGAACAGAAGGCATCTATCTAGGATCGGCTTGAAAAGCAGCCAAGTCATCGGGAGGGCCTATGGTGAATTTCATTCACCCGAAGAGACAAAAGACTTCGCTCAAAGAGTTGAGAAGGTATTAAAGACCGGCAAATCACTCTCCTATGAGTACAGAAGCCAACGGGATAATAGATATTTTATTAGGACGTTAAGTCCGGTTAAAGCCTTTGAAGGTGGTCAGCCAACCGCTGCAACAGTGATCTCAAAAGACATCACTGAGCTTAAGGAGGTCGAGGAGATAGTCCGAGAACGGGAGGCCTTTAACCTTGCGCTTTTTCACTATAATCCCGTCGAGACCATCGTCGTGGATCTTGAAGGCAGAGTGACCGGGTTCAATAAGGCGAAAGAGAAATCTGGGGATAGATTGCCCAACATCGGTGACTTGATGTATAAGGATTATGCCGGCAAGCATGAGATCGACATGCGCGCCGAGTTGATGAAGTGTATTAGGTCAGGCAAGGCAAAGGAGTTTCCCGAAAGAAGATATGGCGATAGGTATTTATCAATAACCATATCACCCTTTTCACAGGGAGCCATTATCATATCTGATGATATCACTGAGCGCAGGCGTGCCGAGGAGTTATTGCAAAGGGAGCGAGATACCTTTTTCGCCATCTTACAAAAGGCCCCCTATGGGGTGATATTTCTGGACAAAGGCGGAGAAAGCATCTTCATCAATACTGAATTTACCCATATCACCGGTTATACCATCAAAGATATTCCGACACTCTATGATTGGTTTCTCCTGGCCTACCGAGATAAAAAATACCGAGATATGGTTATTGAGGCTTGGGAAGGAAATATTGGCCAGACTGAGGGTGACAGGGCATTCAGCCAGACTTTCCACAGGGCATTCTTTCAGTCGTTCAGGGTGACCTGCAAGGATGGAACTCTTAAAGAAATAGAGTTCAGACCAACGGTGCTGGAAGACGGTGGTACTATCGTGATGATTGCGGACATCACTGAACGTAAAAGGATGCATGAATTGTTGGAAACCGCTGTTACGGAATGGCGTACCACCTTCGATGCCATCATCGACTCCGTGTGTCTACTCGATGAGAAAGGTAGGATCAAACGGTGTAACAATGCTATGATGAATATGATAGGAGAGCCGTTCAGCGAGATTGCTGGTCGCACCTGTTGGGAAGTTCTTTATGGTGTTTCAAAAATGCCGGAAGGTTGTCCTTTCGCATCTGTGCTGAAAACCCATCACCGAAAAACCGAGGTAATCTTAAAAGATAATCGCTGGTTGAACATCTCTGTCGATCCGTTACTGGATGATGAGGGAAACCTTGTAGGCGGGGTTCATATTACGTCTGATATCACCGAGCGCATGCTGGCGGAGGAAGAGCTGCAAAGCTCGCGTGAACAGTTGCGGAATCTCACTGTATATTTAGAGTCCGTGCGAGAGCAGGAGAGAACAAACATCGCGCGTGAGATCCACGATGAATTGGCACAGGCTTTGACAGCCTTGAAGATGGACTTGTCATGGCTTGACAACAAATTGCCGCGAGACCAAATTCCGTTGGTTGCGAAGATGCGCTCGATGAGTGACCTTATTGATACCATTATTCAAACCGTTAAAAGGATCTCTGCACAACTGCGGCCGGGAGTATTGGATGATCTTGGTTTGGTTGCAGCAATTGAATGGCAAGCGGAAGAATTTAAAGATAGAACGGGGATTAACTGTTGCGTCGCCGTGGACCCGGATGACCTGCAGGTAGAGCAAGATCGTGCAACAGCTATCTTCCGCATATTTCAGGAGACGCTGACCAATATAACTCGCCATGCACATGCGACACAGGTTACGGTGGACCTAAAAAAGGAGGCTGAGACATTGACGCTGCAAGTGGCGGATAATGGCACCGGTATTACCGAAGAGCAGATTCGCGACTCTAAATCCTTTGGTCTTATTGGCATGCGAGAGCGTGTCCATCCATGGGGAGGGCAGGTCAGGATCAAGGGCACCCCAGGTGAAGGAACGAGGGTAGAGGTTGATGTGCCGGTTGGAAAAGAATGAAATAGGCAAGGAGTCGCAAGTAAGCAGCTAAACACTAGACAAGGAGCCCTGCATTGATCAAGATATTAATTGCCGATGATCACGCTATTGTCCGAGAGGGACTGAAGCAGATAGTTGTTGAGACGTCGGATATGGTGGTTGCCGATGAAGCAAGCACTGGCCACGAAGTCCTGGATAAGGTGCGAAACAATGAGTATACCGTGGTGGTGTTGGATATCTCTATGCCCGGGGGAGATGGGCTGAACATCTTAAAACAGATAAAAAGGGAGAGGCACAAGCTACCAGTGCTCGTGCTCAGCGTGCATTCTGAAGAGCAATATGCAGTGCGTGCCTTGAGAGCCGGAGCTGCCGGATATCTAACAAAAGAGAGCGCTCCCAGCGAATTGATCTCGGCTATCAGAAGGGTATCAGGTGGAAGGAAATATATCAGTCCCCTCCTTGCAGAGAAATTAGCCTTGGACCTAGAGAGTGATAGAGAGAAGCCGCGCCATGAGACACTCTCCGATCGTGAGTATCAGGTGATGTGCATGATAGCTTCAGGGAAAAGGGTGAAAGAAATATCGGAGGAACTGTGCCTAAGCGTTAAGACAATCAGCACTTACCGCTCCCGAATTTTGGAAAAAATGAGAATGAATAACAATGCGGAATTAACCCACTATGCCATCAAACATGGGCTGGTGGAGTGAGAGTGGTAGTAGGCAGTTGGCAGTATGCAATAAGCAGTAGGTGCGAGAAAAAATTACATGGAGAAATTGTGAACCAAAGTTTTAAAGACTTGATCGTATACAAGAAAGCTTTTGACCTAGCGATGGATATTTTCCGCTTAACTCAGAGTTTTCCCAAAGATGAGATCTATTCTTTGGCAAGACAAATCAGGAGGTCATCAAGATCAGTCTGCTCGAATTTAGCAGAGGGATATCGCAAACGTCTTTATGAAGCGCACTTTATTAGTAAAATTTCTGATGCTGATATGGAAAATAGTGAAGCACAAGTTTGGCTCGATTTTGCCCTTGCCTGTGAATACATCACACAAGAAATCTATGAAGATTTGTTGGATAAGTCGGAAGAGGTTGGTCGCATGTTAAATTACATGATTGAACATCCTGGAAAATACCGCAAGAAGAATTAATGAGATTGTGTGCTAAAATAACTACATTTTGATTGACACCCCTTGCCAACTGCTTACTGCCAGCTGCCTACTGCCTACTGCAATCCGAGACCTTGTAAGACAAACTCCGACAAAAAAATCAGCTATTCGCCGATACCCTTTTTTGTTATTTTCTGCTTAGAATTAATATACGTTCATATAAGTTCATTGCAGGGGAGGACCGCATGAAGGTTTTTATCGCTGATGATTCAACAGTGCTCCGTGACAGGCTGATTGAGATGCTATCCGAGCTTCCCGGATTAGAAATAATAGGTCATGCGCAAGCCGTCCCCGAAGCTTGCGCATCCATAAAAAACTTAAATCCCGATGTTGTAATTTTGGATATTCGAATGCCGGGGGGGAGCGGAATAGATGTTCTCCAAGACATCAAGAAAGATAAGCAGTCTCCCTTGGTTATTATTCTTACCAACTATCCCTATCCCCAATATCGAAAAAAATGCTTGGAACTTGGGGCGGATTACTTTTTTGATAAATCGACCGAGTTCGAAAAGGTTACGGAACTTTTCAAACGGTTAAGAGGGTTGTGACAGCAGCAACAAAGAGGTAATATTTTATCATAGTGAAGATTATCGCTAAATATAAGAATGATTCTTGTAATATATACTCAACATACTGAAATAATACTATTTTTTATATTGCTTTCTTTGTGTTATTTTCGAAGCATAATATCGGGAAATGCCGAAGTATCTGCAGCAAGCACAAGGGAAAAAGATGGTCAAAGGCCAACGAACTGAACAAAGAAAAACCGTGTTACAAAAACAACCCTACGACGTCTTTCGAGTTTTGCTGATCGAGGACAACCCTGGATACTCCGAAGTAATCCGGATAATACTTGATAAGGCGCAAGATATCCGATTTGAGCTGAGGGGTGTCACAAGGCTCTCTGAGGGTCTCGATTACCTCGGAGAAGATGGAATTGATATAATCCTGTTAGATCTCAAGTTACCTGACAGTCAGGGCATTAAGACGTTTGATAAGGTGTACGCACAAGCACAAAATGTACCGATCATTGTGTTAACGGTGACTGACAATGATGAGCTGGCCCTAGAAGCAGTGCAGAGAGGCGCCCAGGATTATCTGGTCAAAGAGCAGGTGGATCAGAAATCACTGGTGCGTGCCATACGCTATGCCGTCGAGCGCAAGCGAATAGAGGAGACACTCCGCGATACAAACCTTTTTTTACAAAACATTTTAGAAAGCTCTTTCGCCATTTCCATTCTATACACCGATTATGAGGGCAACATCCTCTATTGGAATAAGGGAGCTGAAAATATATTCGGTTATAAGGCAGAAGAGATTATCGGCCATCATAAAGCGAATATACTGTATCCACGAGATGACGCTGAAACAAAAAAGAAAATAGAAGAGGTCAGATCTTTCATCTTTATAAATAAACAAGGGACAAGATGCGAGATACAAGAGACAACAAAAGATAAACGCAAGCTCTGGATCGATTTGAACTTGACCCCTCGTTTCGGCGTAAAAGGCGAGGTGATAGGAATTCTTGGTATAGGACAAGATATCACGGAACGCAAGCGAATGGAGGAGATGCTGCTCAAGGCAGCTCAAGAATGGCGCACGACGTTCGATGCCATCAGCGACGTTGTTTGTCTCATAGATTCAGAAAGAAAGATTATTCGATGCAATAAGGCCATGACCGAACTATTGAAGAGGCCCTTTACCGATATTATCGGGCAAAGTTGTTGTGAACTCATGCATGACACCCGAGAGCCTATTGAGGGATGTCCCTTCGAACGCATGCGAAAAACCCGTCGAACCGAGTCGATTGTCCTGCAACGAGGTGTCCGGTGGTTCAGCATCTCTGTCGATCCGTTGCTGGATGAGGATGGTAATCCTATCGGCGGCGTTCATATCATGAGCGACATCACTAAAGAGAAAGAGGTCGAAAAGATTAAATCGGAGCTGATCTCCAATGTATCCCATGAATTGCGTACACCATTGAGCACCATTAAAGAGGGAATTGCTCTTATCGACGATGGTGCCCTGGGTCCCCTGCATGCAGATCAAAAGGATATGCTCTCGAGAGTCAAAAAAAATATTGATCGGTTAAGTCGATTGATCAATGATCTATTAGATATGTCTAAGATCGAAGCTGGCAGAATGGAGTTGAAGAAGTCATCGGTTAACATTCCCGCGTTAATTGCAGAGGTACTTGCTTCCTTTCAGGATCAAGCCAAAAATAAGAAAATTGAGTTCACGACTAGGGTGGAGAGGGATATTGTTCCCCTGTATATTGATCGAGATAGGATCAGTCAAGTGCTGACCAATTTGATTGCGAATAGCGTCAAGTTTACTCCTGCGAACGGGCTCATTACAGTAGGGATCAAGGATAAGAAAAAAGAGGCGGAGATCAGCGTGGCGGACACTGGTATAGGAATCTCGGCCAAGAACATCTCAGGGTTGTTTGATCGATTCTCCCAGTTTAATCGAGACTACGGCCCGGGAGAACGGGGCACGGGATTGGGATTGCCTATATCGAAGGAGATCATCGAGTTGCATGGCGGACGGATATGGGTGGAGAGTGAGCCGGGGATGGGGAGCACCTTTACCTTTAGCATACCCCGACTGAGTCAGGATGAGATCTTTCGCGAGTACCTGACCACCGGTCTGCGAGAGGCGGTTGATAAAAACTGTCCGTTATCTCTAGTCGTTGTTCGCATAAAAAATATTGAGTTTTTTGAAAGGGATCATAGGATGGAAACTGATTTTGAGGTCTTACAGGCGATTGAGGGGCTCATCGCGAAGACCCTCCGTCGCAAGAGCGACATTGTCTCCCGATATAAATATGGCGAGATCATCATAGCGATATTGATGGATACGGCGAAGCAGGATGCCCTGTTCGTTAAGGAGAGGATTAGACAGGCTATCGAGGCCGAAATGCAAGAAAAAGAATGGCCGAAAGATATAGAGTTTTTTTTGGATATTGTTACGTATCCTGATGATGCCTTGGATGAGGTAGCCTTAATCAACAAGATTTCTAAGAAGCTGTGGGGTGAAGAGAGAACCGATGGCGACACTGAAGGAGGCAAGGATGGATAAAAAGAGAATTTTAATCATCGATGATGAGCCTGATTTTGTGCGTGTGGTCCAAATCAGACTGGAGGCGGCAGGGTACGAGGTTTTGGTTGCCTTTGATGGGATGCAGGGTGTCAGCTTTGCTCATAAAGAAAAGCCCGATTTGGTCATTCTGGATATCATGATGCCAGCCATGCATGGACACCGGGTATGCGAGGCTCTGAAAAAGTCATCCAAAACCTGGACTATTCCGATTATCTATCTTACCGCCAAGGGGAACAAAGAAGATGAAGAGTTGGCATATAAACTGGGGGCTGAGCACTTTCTCACGAAGCCATATGATCCTCAGGTTTTATTAGAGACTATCAAAAAGGCGTTGGAGCCTGGCGCGCAATTAGAAAGATATGAAAAAGTAGAGAAAGAAAGGTCTTAAAGGAACACGTTGCGCAATCGTTCATCTTTTAACTAAGAAATGGGAGTGGGAAAGAGAAAAATGCCTCGGGAGTTAAAAACGGTATCTAAACAAGAAGTCTTGCTAATTCAACCTTCCACAATTGCCACGTATAAGCGAGTAAAGCGAAAGCTGAAGAGATCTGAAACTCGTTATCAACGGCTTTTCGAATCAGGTCAAGATGGTATATTAATTCTCGATGCACTGACGGGGAAAATTATCGATGTTAACCCTTTTTTGATAGAAATGTTGGGTTATTCTCACGAGGAATTCCTGGGGAAGCACCTTTGGGAGATCGGCATATTCAACGATATTCTGCCAAATAAGAAAGCTTTCAAGCAATTGCAAGAGAAAAAATATATGCGGTATGAGCATATGCCGCTCAAAACCAGGGATGGAAAGCGTATAGATGTAGAGTTTGTATGCAACACCTATCTGGTCGACGGCGGGGGAACGATTCAATGCAACATCCATGACATCACCGAGCGCAGGCTCGCCGAGGAGGAACTGCGCAGACAGGCTCTTATTTATGAAAATATCCACGACAGCATCATAGTGATTGATTTAGAAGGTAACATCATGAGTTGGAACCCGGCAGCGGAGCGGATGTTCGGCTATGATGAAGACGAAGTATTCCGAAAAACCATCGGCGTGCTGGCGACGAAGGTTATTAAAGGAATGTTGCATGATGGCCGCTGGACCGGGGAGATGAACTTCACCCGTAAGGACGGTATCGAAGGCGTTTGTGAAACAAGCATCTTCCCTCTGCGCGATGAACATGGTGATATGACGGCTTTTTTCGGTGTATGCCGTGATATTACCGAGCACAAGAAATCGGCAGAAAGCCTGCAACGAAGCTACGATCAACTGCGGGAAACCCTTATTGCGACGGTTAACACGTTGGCATCAACTGTAGAAATGAGAGATCCTTATACCGCCGGCCATCAGCGGAGGGTCACCATTCTCGCGTGCGCCATTGCTGAGGAGATGGGGCTGACGGAAGATCAGTTTGATGGGCTCCGTATGGCCGGGCTCATCCATGATCTCGGGAAGATCAATGTGCCTGCTGAGATCCTCAGTAAGCCCGGGCGCATAACCGAAATCGAATTCAGTCTTATTCGATATCACCCTCAAATCTGCCACGATATACTAAGGACGATAGAATTACCTTGGCCTGTTGCCAAGATCGTTTTGCAACATCATGAGCGACTGGATGGTTCGGGATATCCTCAAGGGCTGCAGGGTGATGAGATCATGATGGAGTCGAGGATTTTGGCAGTAGCCGATGTGGTGGAAGCCATGGCTTCTCACCGGCCGTACCGGCCTGCGCTGGGCATCGAGCTGGCGTTTGAAGAAATCACCAAGAACAGGGGCATTCTCTACGATCCTGAGGTTGTTGACGCCTGCGTAAGGCTCTTTTCCATGAAAAGATTTACATTCGACTAAAGGTCGAAAGATCCGCTTTTTTCAGCTTTTTTTACTCTTTCATTCATGACATAATGCTTTTCCCGCCGCGCATTTAATCATGCAATATTCAGGTACTGATCCTCCACCCGTTCAGCTTAAGAGGAGAAAAATGTAAAAGCTGGTCCGTTGTTATGAGAAATTATTGACTTATGAGATCGAGGCGGATACAATTCGACGTTTAAAACAGAGGAGGAAGTGTTGGCAAAAATTGCCCCTTTTCGCGGCGTTTATTATAATCCTCAAAAAATCGCGGACCTCTCTCAGGTTGCCACGCCACCCTATGACGTCATCTCGTTTGAAGAAGAGGGACGCTATCGAGCAAGGCATCCAAACAATATAATCCGGCTCATCCTCCCACGGGGGGAGGGGGGGACGGACAGATATCAAGTGGCCGCACGCTACTTGCGGGAATGGGAGAAGGAAGGCGTCCTCATAAGGGACGAAAAGCCTTCTCTCTATCCATATCAGCAGATCTTTATCTCACCCTCAGGCGAGATAAAAAAGAGGAACGGGTTCATAGCATTGGTAAAACTTGAACCGTGGGGGCACGGGCGTATCATCCCCCACGAGGGGACGAGCCCCAAACCGGTGGAGGACCGGCTCCGACTGATGGAGGCATGCGGGGCGAACCTCAGTCAAGTCTTCACCCTCTATTCCGATCCAGCCGGAGAGATCGAGGGACAATTTGCCGAGGTATGGACTTCGCCCCCACGATATGAATTCCAGGATGATGATGGCGTATTCCATCGCCTTTGGCAGGCGGATGACCTAAGAATCCTCACCGAAGTAGAGAAGAGGATGCGGGACAAGACACTTCTCATCGCCGATGGCCATCATCGGTATAAAACCGCTCTTATCTATCGTGAGAGAATGAGAGAGCGGTTTCCTTCCTATACCGAGAGATCGCCCTTTGAATATACGATGCTGTATCTTACCCCCATAGAAGGAGAGGGTCTTCTTATCCTTCCCACCCACCGGCTTGTTACCCCTCGTGAACCCTTTGATCTCAAAGGGTTTTATACTGCTTTGAAAAAATGTTTTTCCTTCCATGTCTTTAATTTTGACGATACCGGCGGAGAAAAGGCTGCTCGAGAGAGCCTTTTTATGGCCCTCGACAAAAAAATCCCGGGCAGATATAGCTTTGGTCTTTACATTGGTGGAGAGAAGAGATATATTCACATAATTTCCAAAGAAGAGATCAAGGTTAAAGATCTCCTGAAGGGTTATCCGGAGGTCTTACGGGAACTCGATGTGACCCTGGTGGATGGTTTTATCTTGAAAGAACTGCTCGAGGTTGAGCAGGAAGACGTCGGATTGTTAAAAGGCAGAAATACGGCCCTGGAAGAGGTTCATGCGGGGAGATACAGAACGGCTTTTCTTATGAATCCCCCTTCCATCCAACAGGTCAAACGAGTCGTCGATGCCGGAGAGGTAATGCCTCGCAAAACAACCTTTTTTTACCCCAAGGTAGCGACTGGTTTGGTAATCAACAAGATTGTTCCCGCTGAGGAGGTGGCATTGGTTTAATGCATGACCTTTCGTCGTCCCATACCAGGAGCGAGACCTTCGATACCCTTTTCGGCGGAAAGATAAGGGTAGTTCAGGAAAAGTACGGTTACCGCTTTTCCCTAGACGCCATCTTGCTGGCTGGTTTCGTGTGGCTGAGAAGAGGGGAACGGGTTATCGATTTGGGGACGGGGATCGGGGTTATTCCCCTCATACTGGGTAAGAGGGGGGAAGGTGCTGAACAGATCGTGGGAGTGGAGATCCAAGAAAAGCTAGCTGAGCTGGCTAAGAGGAACGTCTTCAACAATGGCCTCGAAGACCTCATCCATATCTATCAGGGAGATATCAAGTGTATTAACGATGTTTTCCATCCCTCTTCTTTTGATGTTGTGGTGACCAACCCCCCCTACTATCGGGTCGCGAGCGGGAGGATCAATCCCTATTCCCAAAAGGCCATTGCCCGGCATGAGATCACGTGTACCGCCGACGATGTGCTGCAGGCGGCCCGTTATCTATTAAAGGAGGGGGGGAGGATTTTTATTATCTTTCCCGCCCAGAGGGCCGTCACTCTCTTGGATAGTTTGCGAAACGCCATGCTGGAGCCGAAGACGCTTCGATGGGTGCACTCGCGGGAAGGCGAGGAGGCCAAATTCATTCTCACTGAGGCATATAAAGGTGGAGGTGAAGGGGTGAAAGTATTGCCGCCTTTCTTTGTCTATTCGCACGATGGAAAATATACGCCGGAGATGGAAACATTATATTCCGATGCAATTATGAATTAAAAAAGGAGCGCAATCATGAAGAGCAAAAAGATAGTTGTATTAGTATTGGTGATGCTTACCGCTTCTTTCCTTATCTCCTCTTGCGCCCTCTTCGGGAAGAAGGAAAAGGATCAGGCCTCTGCTAAGGGAAAGGAAGGTCAGTGGGTATACAGCACGCAAAAACCTTCTCCGACCGGCGAGCAAAAGAGGGCGACTACCTATTCTAAAAGGCCTTATGCGGGAAAGGAGGGTGAGGAGGTAGCGCTTGCCGGCAGTGAGACCAAGCCTGCAATCACGCCCTATCTTTTAGGGAGACTAAAATATAAGGTAGTTGTAGCGGAGTTTCAGGATAATACCAAGCAGGGGGGCAAGCGGGGACTGGGTGCCCTCGTGACTCAACAGTTGGCCAATCAACTGGAGGAGAGTGGGGCAGTGGTAATAGTGGACATGGAGCTGGTGAAAAAGAGCCTGGGGGGAGATTTTAGTTCCCTATCGGCGACTTCCTCCCTTTGGAAATTACGGACCTTGTTAGGGGTTCAAGGGCTGGTAACCGGAAAGATACAGGATGTAATGGTAGGAACTGGAAAACAGGCGAAGACTGAAGAAGCAATGGCCATTACCAAGATGGATGTCCTGCTGTTGGATACGGAGACCGGAAACGTCATCAGATCCATCAAGGGGGAAAACCCCATATACACCTCCCGTGCTGTAGGGGAGTTGAGCCAGGATAAGGCCCTCTCCAATGCCATCAATGTTTCCCTCCGGGGGGTTACTGATGGGATCATCAGAGGGTTGGCAGGCCTGGAATGGTCTACAAGTGTAGCCACTGTCGAAGGCGACAAGCTCTATCTCAATGCCGGCAAGTCCACGGGCCTGAAGATTGGAGATGAACTGGAGATCTACAATCCTGGCAGACAGATAAAAAACCCGACAACAGGGGTTTCCCTTGGAAGGTTACCAGGTACATTGCAAGGGAAGGTAAAGATCAGTCAGCTCTTTGGATTTGACGCCGCGGAGGCGAAGATTGTTAGTGGTGGAAATATAACGACAGGTGATTTGGTGAGGCTGTCAAAATAGAATCATTAGGTTCCCCTGTTTTTCTTCAGTGCTGGTGAGATTGCGCAGCAACCCTGGAAAGGGGGCGCTCTCTCGCTTCCTGGATCGTTATTTCCATTGTGATTTCTTTCGTCATACCCTTAATCTTTATCAGAATTATATGTTTCTCGCGATGGCCCATGTTGAGGGTGTGCCCATCCATCTGTCGTGGCGACAGTGTAAGGCTGCGCTCTCATTGACAAGATAGATTTGTTTGCTATAGTAGAAAAAAAGCAGACGCCGGGATGGTGGGAAAGAAATTTTAATTTTAAAGAAATCTTGTGACGGTGACAGTTCACCAAAAATAATCATCTATACATATTCAAAAACAAAATGAGGATGGGGTAATGATAGAGGAGTTCACACAGTGGTACGACGATCGACATAGGTATGCAAAGGAGTGGAAGAAAAATAATCTTAATGGCAAGGTAGTGGGGTATTTTTGCACCTATGTCCCCGAGGAAATACTCTATGCTGCAAATTGTCTCCCTGTTCGCATTTTGGGCGGCCATGAACCTCCGGCGCTCGCAACGCCGCATATGTTTGATATGTGGTGCCCATTCTCTCGTGACTGTCTGAGCCAGGGTCTGGCTGGCAACTATGATTACCTGGACGGGGTCATGATCGCTCAATCTTGTCTCCATATCCGGCAAGCCTTCGGCGCCTGGCAGCTTCAAGTCCCTACGCCCTGGTCATACTACTTATGTATGCCTAATGCCGTAACAACCTCACACGCCAAGAAATTCCTCGCCGGAGAATTAGCTGAGTTCAAAAAGGCGGTCGAGGAATGGGTGGGCAAAGCTATAACAGACGCGGATCTTGACAGAGGTATCGATATCATGAATACGAACCGGCGCCTGATGAAGCAGGTATATGAGTTCCGGAAAAAAGACAACCCTCCCATTACCGGTGCTGAGGCCATGACGATGGTATGGGCCAGCCAGATAATGGATAAACGAGAGCATAACGTCTTGGTAGAACAGTTGCTCCGGGATCTTCCGAACAGAAGGCTCGATCGCGACCCGGGTGTAAGGCTCATGATCGTCGGCAGCGAAAATGATGATCGTCCCTTTATGGAGATGGTGGAGTCAATCGGGGCTACCTTTGTGATTGATGATCACTGTACCGGTTCGAGGTACTTCTGGGATGAGATCGTGACACAGGGAGATCGACTGCAAGCTATTGCCAACCGATACTGCGACCGCGTACCGTGTCCTAGCAAAGACTTTAAGCAAGGGACCTGGGAGAGAAAACGGTTTCCCCATATAGTCAATTTGGCCAAGGAATATCGGGCGCAAGGTGCGGTGCTCATCCAGCAGAAATTCTGTGATCCCCACGAGTGCGATATACCGAGCTTGAGGCGGCAACTCGAAAATAACGGCATCCCTTGTTACTTCCTTGAGTTCGAGGTTACCGTGCCTGTGGGACAATTCCGCATCCGTATCGAGGCGTTTATCGAGCAGCTCAGGGCCGATGAATTATTCGATTAAAGACTACTGAGGACAAAGGGGTACATGGATGGCGAAATATAAAACGAAAGGCCTCGATTGTTGGAACAGGGCCAAAGAACTGAGGGATAGATATTACAAAGACTATAAAGAGTCACATGATCGAGGGGGCCTGCGCTGGGAGGGTGGCGCCTGGAGCTTTGACGCTATTCCCCAGGCCTTGGAGGGCGAGGTGCATGGGCTTTCTGAGGAGCCCTATGGGGCAAGCATCGGGCATATCCCTGAGCTCCAGGTCAGATACCAAGAGGCTGCCGAAGGTAAGTGGGGTTGTGCGCGCGATCTATGCTCTTACATGCGCGCCTACTGGGGTTCCGTAGCACTGAACGAATATGCCTTTGGAGGGGAATGGCCCCATGCAGACTTTATCTTCCAGAATCAGATTTGCTGCTGCCATTCCAAATGGCTGCAAGTCGCTGATGAAATCGATGGTGGAACAACCCCTTATTTCTGTTTTGATGTCGGGGCCGGGCCTTACGATAAGATAGGAGATCGGCAGATAGATTATGTGGTGGGGCAACTCTATGATGGAATAGAGTTTATTGAAAAGGTTACCGGCAGGAAGATCGTCGATGAAAAGCTGATACAGAATGTCTATAATACGTATCGTTCGAACTGTTACTGGGCCAAGACGTGCGAACTCAATCAGGCGATTCCAGCGCCTCTGGACGAGAAGACGATGTTCTCCCTCTACGTGCTGGGGACACTTGAGAAGTCCAACCAAGCAATAGCCGACTTTTATGAGAAGGAGTTATACCCGGAGGTAAAGGATCGGGTTGCCGATAAGATTGCAGCGGTAGCCGATGAAAAATGCCGAATCCTGGGTGATAGCCAGCCGCCATGGGGTTTTCTTAGGATATATCGATATCTCGAGCAGTACGGCATCGTATCGGTGGCAAACCTGTACACCTTTTCCCTCATCGGGTGGATGGCGGTAGACAAAAAAGGGAATATTGTTCCCTATCCCACCCTCGAAGAACAAGGCGTCACCATCAAAGACCGCGACCACGCCCTCAGGCTTTTAGCCGAAGGGGAACTAAAAGGCAAACTCATGTGGGCTCCCTTTTATGGCGCCAACTATAAAAACGATCTGGTGACAAAAATTGCCAAGCAGTGGAGCTGCGATGCGGCGATAATACACCTGAACCGAGGTTGTGAGGGTACAGCCCAGCACCAGATGCAGTTGAAGATCGCCTTGCAGGGAATGGGCATCCCTGTCATGACCTTCGAGGGGAATATGGCGGATGAGAGGGAGTTCGATGAGGGCCGTGTCATGCGGCTCATTGAGCTTTTCGTTACTGAGACCCTAGGGCTCAAAAAGGTAGCCTAAAAAAAGTAAGGGATAGGATAACGAAAGTCCCACACCTATGACCAAAGGGTCACCTCCGGCCAGATAAAAATAATAAGCCGAAGGTGGCTCTTTAGCCAAGGGGATGTGTCGCGATGCGACATCCCCTCAATAATAAAAAAATCAGATTGGTAGGGGATCGCTTCGCGACACAGAGGCAAACGGGATGATAAGAGAGGGAGAGCGATGATCGTTGTGGGAATCGATGTAGGCGGGAAAAATGCTCACGTTGTTATCTTAAAGGATGGTGAGATCGCGGCACAAGGAGAAGCCGCAACAGGTATTCAAAAGGCTGAGGCTGCTGAAAGATTGTATAAAGAAACGCTCCGAAAGGCCGGGCTCAAGCAGGAGGCAGTGGGGCGCGTGGTTGCTACCGGCAGTGCGGCCAAACGAGTCGCCTTTGCCGATGGAATCATCGCCGATGCTGCAGCCGATGCCAGGGGTGTCAATCGACTCTTCCCCTTGGCGAGGACCGTTATCGATGTCGGCGCAGAAGAAGGAAGGGCCATAAAGGTAAGTCCTGAGGGGAAGGTTCTTGATTTCGCCATTAATGAAAAGTGCGCTGCCGGCACCGGCACGTTCGTTGAGGCTATGGCTAGGGCACTGGAAATTTCCGTGGAGGAGATGGCAACACTATCACTAAAGTCCAACAATTCCATCCCCATGAACGCCCAATGCGCCGTTTTTGGTGAGTCGGAAGTGGTCTCCCTCATTCATCAAAAGATAGGGAAACAGGATATTGCCAAGGCCGTACACGATGCCATAGCGGGAAGGATCGCCTCGGTAGCTCGTATTGTAGGATTAAAAAAAGACGTCGTGGTGATAGGAGGCATGGCAAGAAATGCCGGTTTCATTCATTCACTTAAAAAAGAGACTGGAATGGATATTATCGTACCTGATGATCCTGCATTTATAGGTGCCCTGGGAGCAGCTGCGTCAGCCGCGGCAGGTGTTTTAGAAGGGAAGGTGAAGGCAAAGGTAGTAGAGCTCGACGCGGTTGAAAAAGGGCAGGCCTAATATGGAGGCGCTTTACGATGGCTGAGCAAGGAAAACAAGAATACTGGAGATGGCCTGAGGGGAAATGGGTCAATCCTCGTATCGATTGGAGAAAGGGTAAGATCATCACCGCCGGTGTTGATGTAGGATCGGTGAGCTCACAGGCGGCGGTGTTGGTTGATGGCGATTTGTATTCCTTCAGTAACACACGCACCGGTTCCGATAGTCCTGATAGCGCTCGGAAGGCTATGGGTATAGCTGTGGAGGAAACTGGTCTAGCGTTGGACAATATCGACTACTGCATCGGGACGGGGTATGGCAGGGTGAATGTCCCTATGGCCCAGCGAACTATTACCGAGATCGCCTGCCATGCGCGAGGAGCAAATTTCATGTATGGACCGGAGGTGCGAACGGTTATGGACATGGGTGGTCAAGACTGCAAGGCCATCAACTGTGATGACAAGGGTAAGGTCCTCAACTTTATGATGAATGACAAGTGCGCTGCCGGCACCGGCCGAGGGATGGAAGTCTTTGCCGATCTCATCAGGGTGCCTGTGTGGGAGATCGGGCCGCGCTCTTTCCAGATCAAAAAGGAACCTCCCATGATCAGCAGTACCTGCGTCGTATTCGCCAAGAGCGAGGTCGTCGGCCTGTTGGAAAAAGGGGTGCCTGAAAACGATATCATGGCGGCCTACTGTTCCGCCATGGCTCACCGGATCATGGAGCTGCTCAATCGTTTGGGTGTCCATGAGAAATTCGTTATCACGGGCGGCATCGCCAAAAACGAAGGGGTGGTCAAGAGATTGGAAAAAGAATTAGGGATCAAGACTGCGGAGAAGGTTTGGCATAGACCGGCATATAAAGACTATCCATTCGAAACCCAAATCGCCGGTGCCTTGGGTGCTGCCATTTTTGCGGAGGCGATGGTGAGTAAGGGGAAGGTGAAGAGCGTTCGTAAAACGTAAATAGGGAGAAAGGATGCAGGCCTTTTATGGTTTTAAAGATGGTTCGGGGGAATGGTTTGTCATCATCGACGCAGATGCGTGCAACGGATGCGGCAAGTGTGTGGAGGTATGCCCGGCACATGCGCTTGAGGTGGGTGAGGATGAATTTGATCCCTTTAGTGAGAAGCACCATGTACGGGTAAAAGAGGGGGAGCGCAAGAAGATTCGGTATACGTGTGCGCCCTGCCAACCGGGTTATGGAGAAGAACCCCCTCCTTGCGTAGCCGCTTGTGAGCCAGGTGCTATTTCTCACTCGGAGGCATGGCTGCATGCATATGCGAAAAAATGATTACTTTCTCAATGCCGTAGCGAGGCTGTCTATAGGTTGAAGCGCGTTTAAAAAATCGTTTCTCCAGGCAATCATGCGTTTATGCAGGCTATGGTCATGGTTACCATAAAGATTGATACGGTAGAGCTTAAGGTTACTGAAGGCACAACGATATTGCAGGCAGCTGCACAGGCTGGGATATACATACCGCATATCTGCTTTCATCCTGATCTTCCCCCTGTCGATCGGCAGAAACCGGCTGATGTTATTTATCGCCTTGGCGAGCGCATGGAGAATGCAAGGCCCGATCTGTGCTATGAAGGCTGCCGGCTTTGCGCGGTAGAGATCGAAGGGCAAGAGGGGTTGCATCGATCCTGTTGTATGCCTGTTGCCGATGGCATGGTTGTTCGCACGGTTTCTCCTGATATCGAGGTGTTTCGGCGCGATCGGATTATGGAGTTGGTTGCGAGGCATCCTCATGCCTGTTTAACTTGCGCACAAAAGGTAGGGTGTGCGCGATTTCTCTGTTCTCTGAATATTCCGGAAACCGAGCGTTGCTGTCCCCGGTTCGGCAACTGTGAGTTCCAGAGAATCGTAGAATATGTAGGCATCAAACCCGAGACCCCTCGCTATGTCTTTAAAGACCTGCCCGTTATCGAAGATAATCCTTTGTTTAGAAGAGACTATAACCTGTGTATTGGTTGCACGCGATGTATACAGGTGTGCCGCGAGGTATGCGGCATCGGAGCCCTCGATTTCGTCTATGATGAGCAAGGATGGATCATTGTCGGCACAATCAATGCAACGCTTCAGGAATCGGCTTGTCGTTTCTGCACGTCATGCGTCGAGCTGTGTCCCACAGGCGCCCTTGTGCTTAGGGAGCCATTGGGGAAAGAGGTTCCCAGTAAAGATGCATATCCTACCACTAGCAAAGTACGACTCCGTAATCTTCGGTTCTTCCTTCATAAACCTACCTTGGCGCCCGAACACGAGCAGGGGATTGAATATACCGCGGAAAACCTCGCTAAGGTCCCTGAGAGGCCGGGGGTCTATCAGCTTTTAGATGGGCAAAAAGCCGTTATTTACATAAAAGGGGCTATGAACCTCCGAAAGAAACTTGAGGAGCAGCTGCAAATAAATGAGCGAGCCCGCTATTTCGTATATGAGGAAGCCCCTCTGTATAGCAAGAGAGAGAGTGAAATTCTTCAGCAATATCTCTCCCGACATGGCGAGATGCCGGCGGTAAACCGGGAGCTCGACGATCTCTTCTAACGCAATCTTTAAGAACTTGTATCTTCTTCCCTCTGAAAAACGTGGCTGACGAACGCTGAGCTTCTCCCCGTACCTTTGTTGACAGGCCGTAAGGCCTTGCTATAATTGATATGAACGCTTTTCACAACTAAAAAGGGGAGGGGAGGGCAATGGAACCTTTGGAACCGGTCAAGATAAGGGCCATGGCTTATGGCGATCTGGATGCCATCGTGCAGATAGATAAAGAAATGCTGGGGAAGGAAAGACCCGAGTACTGGAGCATGAAGATAGAGAATCAAGAGAGCCGATCGCCCCTGACATCCCTCGTTGCCGAGATGAAGGGTACCGTAGTCGGTTTTATCATAGGGGATTCCAGCGGGTGGGAATATGGTATCCCGAATACCATAGGTTGGATTGATACCATCGGAATCCATCCGACATACCAGAGGAAAGGGATTGCCAAGCTTCTGTTCAAAGAGATGATAGGCAACCTAAAGACGGTGGGGGTGGACACCATTTACGCATTGGTGAATTGGAAGGAATGGGATCTGCTGCACTTCTTCGACAAGATGGGTTTCCGAAAAGGTGATATGATCCAGCTCGAGTTGAAGCTCGAAGAATAACAGATCGTTCAAAATCTGTAAAAGGCAACGCAGGTGATCCTTTTTCATGAGCACCTGCGTTTTTGTCCAGCGGCTTTCCCAGTACTTCCTCATTTTTCTTGTACCGGATCGCCTTTGTTCACTAAGGCGTTGGCCGTTTTTCGGGCCCGGTTAATGCCGCGTTTAATCCCTTTTTTCTTCTATGAAATTTCTGGCAATGATGGTCTTTTGAATGTTCGAGGTGCCTTCTACAATCTGATAGGATTTGGCATCTCGGTAAAATCGTTCTATTGGATATTCCATGCCGTAGCCATAGGAACCATATATTTTCATCGCCTCATTGGCCGCCATGACGGCGGCCTCTGCGCCGTAGTATTTTGCCGTGGAGATGTGAATGGTCGGTCTGCCGCTTACCTTCTCCAGGTTGTCTACAATCCAGGCAGCCTTAAAGACCAAGAGCTTTGCCGCCTCATGTTCGCACCACATCCTCGCCAACTGATCTTGAATCATCTGAAAATTAATAATGGCTTGCCCGAACTGCTGCCTTTCGTTGGCATAGTGTTTGGCGAGCTCAAAGCACTTTTCGGCAACCCCTGCAGATCTGGCTGCGCAGGACAGCCGTGTTCTATCGAGCATATACATGGCGATCTTAAAGCCGTCACCCGGCTTGCCGACGATGGCATTCTTCGGCACTTTTACGTCTTCGAGGATAATCTCTCCTGTAGGCGAGCTGTGAAGTCCCAGCTTTTCCGTTATGGCGCGCTGCTCAATGCCGGGCATTTTCATGTCGACCATGAACGCCGACATCCCGCGGTGTTTTTTCTCACGATCGGTCATGGCAAAGATAATCCCGACTGTTGAGACAGGCACGCCGGAAATCCACATCTTGCTCCCGTTTAGGACGTAGCCGTCAGCCGCCTCTTGAGCCGTGGTCCTCATGGAGGCGATGTCCGAGCCGGTATCCGCCTCGGTCAAGGCGAAACATCCGTACGTATCTGCGTTAATAAGGGGCGGGATATATTGTTTGCGCTGTTCCTCCGTGCCAAATGCCAGCAGCACGCTCTGAATGGCATTCATCTGGAGGTTAAAGGCAACACCGTAGGAAGGGCTTTCTTTAGCAATCTCCATGGTGGCAATGCTCGCGGCGAGATAGCCCATTTCCGTGCCGCCGTATTTTTCCGGGGCAATACAGCCAAAGAGGCCGAGTTCGGCCATCTTCTTGACAATCTTCTCATCGTATACGTTTTTTTTCTCGTCTTCCTCTACCGTCGGAGCGATCTTTTTTTGGGCGAATTCCCGTGCCATATCCTGTAACATTGCTTGTTCTTCGGTAAGACCAAAGTCCATGGACCCTCCTCCTTTTCGCTCGATAATCGTTTTCTTTCCAGGTTTTTCCCAGTGATGCCGTTAACCTTGCGTAATATATAACAAAATAGACACGTTGTCTAGTCCTTCTCATCAAACCCCTGGTAAAAATGAGGGGGAGATGGTATCCTTAAAACAAGCTACTATCGCCTCAAAGCGATATCTTTATCCCGCCACAGGCGGGATTGGCTCCCGGCACCCTTTCGGTAGGAAACAATCAAACTAAAGGCGAGGGTTTTACTCCCAGAATGGAACAATAAGGTATGATTATGAAGGTCGTGGGGCTGGACATCGGAGAAAAGAGGATCGGCATCGCCATCAGTGACGAATTGGGCTACACCGCTCAAGGGATGGAGGTGTTGACTAGAAGCGGCTTGGATGATGACCTCAAGGTGTTAAAGGACATCATAGCGGCGGCGCAGGCCACTGAGGTCGTGGTGGGGCTGCCCAAGAACATGGATGGCTCACTTGGAGAGGCCGCACAAAAGGTCCTGTCCTTCGCAAACAAGATGGAGGAATCCTTATCCGTTTCCGTCATCCTCTGGGATGAGAGATGGACAACGGCTGAGGCTACCCGCCTGCTCCTGGATGCGGACCTCAGTCGACGTAAGAGGCGCAAGGTGGTGGACAAGTTGGCAGCCGTCCTTATCCTGCAGGGTTACCTCGATAGCCTGGACCACCGCGAGGGGGGAGGTGCTGAGGGATGAAGGGACGCCGAAGGCCGGTGCGGCGGATGCGGATACCGTTGGTGGTGGCGTGTGCCCTCGTCCTGCTCCTCCTGGTTGTCCTCTGCTTTCTCGCCCTTCCTCCGAGCTTCCGCGGAGAGACAAAGCAGGTGGTGATCCCAAAGGGCGCTTCCTTTAAAGGAGTGGTGCGGATCCTCGATGAATATAGGCTACTGCGTAGCCCGACGGGATTCTATCTGATGGCTCGGCTCAGGGGCGTCACGGAGAGGGTGCAGGCGGGAGAATATGAGCTGAGCACGACCATGCTCCCCGCCGTCATCCTGCACAAGCTTGTCACCGGGGATGTGATGAAATATCGGATTACCATCCCTGAGGGCTATACCGTCCGGCAGATCGCCCTTCGCTTGAAAGAGCAGGGCATTATCGAGGATGAGGAGCAGTTTCTCTCGCTGGCCTTTTCCACCGATTTCGCCGCCGGTTTAGGCATAGACGGTAAGGGCGTCGAGGGGTATCTCTTTCCTGACACCTATCTCTTGCCCAAAGGGGTTTCCCCGATCGAAATTATCAATACCATGGTGGGGAAATTCAAGCGGGTCTATGGGCCTGATTTTTCCTGGCGCGCTGCCGAATTGGGCATGACGGACCGTGAGATCGTCACCCTCGCCTCCATCATTGAGAAGGAGACCGGCGTTCCCGAAGAGCGCCCCTTTATCTCCGCCGTCTTCCACAATCGCCTCAAGCGAGGCATACCCCTGTGCAGCGATCCCACGGTTATCTACGGTATTGCGGGGTTCGACGGCAATCTCAGGAAGAGGGACCTCGAGAAGATGACACCCTATAATACCTATCTTAAAAGAGGTCTCCCCCCTGGCCCCATAGCCAATCCCGGCAGAGCAGCCCTCCTGGCAGCCCTGTATCCTGCGCCGGTCCAATACCTCTACTTCGTCTCCCGCAATGATGGGTCCCATTACTTCTCCAACACCCTGAGAGAGCATAACGAGGCTGTATGCCGGTATCAACAGGGGGGGAGAAGGACAACTCATTGAAATACCGCCTTCCCGTAGCTACCTTATCCTAAAGGGTTTTTTATGGAAGAAAAAAAGCTAGCGTTCGAGCAGGGTCCTATCAGGCCCCCCAGTGAGGCCAATAGCCTTTTGATAAGGGTCACGAGGAACTGCACGTGGAATAAGTGCGCCTTCTGTCTTACTTATAAAGGGGAGCGCTTTGAAAAGAGATCGATCCAGGAGGTCAAGGCGGATATCCAGGCTGCCAAGACGCTCGCTGATGAGATAAAAGCCCTTTCGTGGCGAGCCGGCTGCGGCGGCGAGATTACCAAAGAGCTGGTGGAAGGGATCTTTCACTCTCCTTTGCTCTACGATGAGCGATTCCGCAGCATCGCGGTGTGGCTCTATTTGGGGGGCAAGCACGTCTTCTTGCAGGACGCCAATTCCATCACCGTAAAGACACCGGAATTGATCGAGATCCTTACATTTTTAAGAGAACAATTTCCCCAGGTGGAGCGCGTTACCAGTTACGGGAGAGCAAAGACCATTGCTCAGGGGAAGAGCATCGAGGAACTGAAAGAGCTGAAAAAGGCTGGTCTCACGAGGTTGCACGTCGGGCTTGAATCGGGCTGGGACTTCTTGCTGGCGTATATGAACAAAGGGGTGACCGCAGCCGAGCACATCGAGGCCGGCCTTAAGGTGATGGAATCCGGCATCGAGCTCTCGGAGTATGTGATCCTGGGGCTGGGAGGGAAACAGTGGTGGAAAGAGCATGCCTTAGAGACGGCCAAGGTATTAAACCGGATCAACCCCCATTTCATCCGCCTGCGCAGTTTAAAGGTCCTTGCCCCCATGACCTTGCAACAAAAGATCGACGAGGGTACGTTTGTCCTTCAGACAGAAGAGGAGATGATCGTCGAGGAGCGGCTCTTGATGGAGTCTCTCCATGGGATCACCGGCACCTTCTTGAGCGATCATATCCTCAACCTGCTCTCGGAAATCGAAGGCACGTTCCCCGATGATAAAGAGCGGATGCTGCAGATCATCGATGCATTCCTGGCCCTCTCCGCTGAGGAAAAGCTCAATTTCCGATTGGGCAAGCGGGCCGGCATCTATCAAACCATGGAGGATATGTCCGACCCCCTCCTACACCGCCAGGTGACGGAGCTGATAACGAGCATCGAGCAGCAGGCCCCAGGGGGTGTCGAGGGCTCCATAGCCCGCATAAAAGAGACCTACCTCTAATCGCACGGAGCATCTTATCAACTCGTTTGCCTCTGTGTCGCGAAGCGACATCCCCTCAATAATAAAAAAATCCGATTGGTAGGGGATCGCTTAGTGACACACATCCCCTCTGGCTAAAGAGCCACCTTCGGCTTATCTATTTTTATCCAACCAGAGGTGACCCTTTGGTCATAGGTGGGGGACTCCAGCCAGTCTGGCCCCTTTATCCTCTTCTTTGTGCCCTTTTCACCCTCCCTGTTTTTGATCTTGACATGTATATTGCTATCATATACCATACTATAAGATGAAAAATGAATTTTTCGACTTTCTTGGATTCCAGTGGGATCAAGGTAATCTCGATAAGAACCTGGTCAAGCATAAAGTCGAGAACTGGGAGTGCGAGCAGATATTCTTTAACGCGCCCTTGCTCGTTCTCGAAGATCCGAGTCACTCCCGTGCTGAAAAGCGATGGGCCGCATTCGGTCAAACCGATGCAGATCGTCTCCTCGTCGTCATATTTACGAAGAGGGGCGATCTCCTCAGGGTTATTTCCGCACGGGATATGAACAAGAAGGAGAGGGAGTTTTATGAAGAAAGTGAATAATCGTATTCCGAAATTCAAGGACGAAGACGAGGAGCGGGAGTTCTGGGCGACTCATTCTCCGCTGGACTACTTTGATCGGAAGCGTGCGACGAGGGCCGTATTCCCCAATCTGAAGCCCTCGCTGCGATCAATCTCGATCCGCTTGCCAGAGGATATGTTGGAAGAGCTGAGAGTCCTCGCCAACAAGAAAGATGTTCCGTATCAGAGTCTGGCAAAGATTTTCCTGGCACGGCAGATCGCTCTGGAGCGTGAAAGAGGTAAAAGGGGCCGCTCATGAAGTAAGCTGTCCCGCCTGTAGCGTCCCACCTCAGGTGGGATGCTAAGAGCAGATTTACTTCTGTGCCGATTCGTGGTATAGAACATATAAACAATCTCCATGCAAAAAGGAGAAAGAGTATGGGAGAGGCCGAAAAAAAATTGCGTCAGCTTCCTCAGGACTTGCAGGGCGAGGTTGAGGACTTCATTGATTTTCTTCTAAAGAAACGAGCTTCAAGGAAGAAAAAAAGGCCTCAACTGAAGTGGATAGGGGGCCTCAAGGAATATCGCGATCAATATACCTCCCTTGAGTTGCAAAAAATGGCATCCCAATGGAGAGACTAGTGTATCTTGTCGATACGAATGTCTTCCTTGAGGGTCTTCTGGAGCAAGAAAAGGTTGAAACGGTCAGTACTTTTTTCCAAAAAACTGATTTGGGAGAAATGTTTATCAGTGATCTCTCACTGCATTCTATTGGCATTATCCTTTTCAAACTACAAAAAAATAAGCTCTTCGATTCTTTTTTAGAAGACCTAGTTATTGATGGTATTGGTGTACTTTCGCTCAAGCCGCATGAACTCAAAAGATTAGGTACGGTTTCTCAAGAATTTCAGCTTGATTTTGATGATGCTTACCAATATGCTGTCGCAGAAAAATACAACTATACGCTCGTGAGCTTCGACAGCGATTTTGATAACACTGAACGAGGAAGGAAGACTCCAGCAGAGGTGTTGCAGGGGTAAGAGCAGCACCCACAGCCATGCCATAATCGTCCTTGCGAGAGAGGCACGGCAGATTGCCCTGGAGCGTGAAAGAGGTAAAAGGGGCTCGTGAGAGGGGTGGATAGGTACTCCTTCTCTGCCCTCTAACCTCTAAACCCTTGCATTTCCCCCCCCACCTCCTTCTCCCTCTCCCTCTTGCCATTATCCTCTTGCCTCCACCCTTTATCCTCTATCCTCCCCTCCATCTTATTTCTCCATCCTCTTCCCCCAGCTGTTGAAATGATCTTGAATTCTTTCCCCCTATTGTGATAGGTTTAGAATCGTGGTAAGAGACCCTGAAAGGGAGATATGCCGTGAGCAGGTTTCAAGGATGGAGATGTGGAGGAGGGGACACAGCAGTGCCACAACCTATGTTCACATGATACCGCAGAAGAATAGCTGAGACGATGAAACAGCTCAGGGATGACAAAGCCGTACCAGAATCCGAGAAGGTCCTCTTGATGCGATGTCGGGAGACTCTCAAAGCCCTTGATCCTTCCGCAGAGATTATCCTCTATGGTTCCAGGGCACGAGGTGATGCAGGCGAGGAATCGGATTATGATCTGCTCATTTTGTCCGACGGTGACGCAACCATTGAAAGGGAGGACCTTTTTCGACGCCGGCTATTCCCCATAGAAGTTGAGACCGGTGCCGTATTGACGGTGATCCTCGTAAATCGAAAAGAATGGAGATCGCCATTATATGGGGCAATGCCATTTTATCAAAACATTAGGAGAGACGGCGTCGTTTTATGAAGGCAGAGACAAAGACGTTGGTCGCATATCGTCTTGGCAGAGCCCACGAGTCACTTGAAGAGGCTCGCATCCTTCTTGAGCGAGGTCACGTCAATACCTTTGTTAACCGTCTCTATTATGCGTGTTTTTATGCAATTTCTGCCTTGTTGCTTACCAAGGGGCTCTTCTCTGCTAGACATAGCGGTGTCCGGTCCTTGTTTCACCAAAACTTCGTAAAGCCCGGCCTTATCGATATAGAGTTAGGGCAGCTCTATGACAGGTTATTTGATAATCGACAGAAGGGTGATTATGCGGATTTAATTTGTTTTGATCTGGATGCTGTACGCCATTGGTATGATGAGGCCCAAAGATTCGTTGCGGCTATTGAGGATGTCACTAAGAGAGAGTTGAAGAAGGAATAAATACTTTCTTGCTATCTCTTCTTCCCTCTGTGTCGCGAAGCGACACACATCCCCTCTGGCTAAACCGGAGGTGACCCTTTGCTCAGAGCCACTGGCCAAGGGGCCACCTTCGGCTTCGGCTTATCTATTTTTATCCAACCAGAGGTGACCCTTTGGTCATAGGTGGGGGACTCCCTCTTCCATTTTTCACAAAAAAAAGTGCTTGACAAATATATTTAATACGGGGTATGGAAGGCTTCGTAGCTGGTGCTACATGAAGGGGCATGAGGCACCAGACACTCTCTTTACAATTCAAAACAGCTCAATACAGTATCTGAACCTTCTAATTCCAGGGGGAAGATGGAGAAGGGGAGAGACAATAGTTTTTATTGAGCCTTCAAAGGTGTCCTTGGACACTAGTGGAGGCTTTTGTATTTTTTGGGCCAGAAAGGAATAAGTTAAGCTCTAATAAATAGGTCTTAATCTCATGCCCGGGGAGGCAAATATGGGGTACATAAAGGCTAAGGATGTCATTATCACGTCGATCATCCGATTAATCCTCTCTATCGTTCTCATCATCTCCTTTTCTGGATTAGCCATGGCACAAACGGAGCCTGTATTTGTCCAGAAGGACTTCCAGCCGACCTTTCAGAACGTGATCCCGCTTAATATCTCGAACACCGGCGCTGCAACCTACAACATCCCTATTATAGTCCCGCCTGGCAGGGGCGGCATTGCCATGCCCGATCTAGCCCTCGTGTACAACAGCCAGCAGAAGAACGGATGGGTGGGGATGGGCTGGAATCTGGAGGTTGGGTCAATTCAGCGCTCCACCAAAAGGGGGGTTGACTACAGCGGCACTGATTTCGTCGTGGATGGTTCTCTTGAACTCGTGCGCAGGACTGATTGGGGGTCACGGTATTACGGGGCTAAGATCGAAGGGGGATTAACCAAATATGAATTTATCTGTCCATCCTCCTGACCAGAATTAAGCAGTTGGGTCGCAACTGCACGGGACGGCACCAAGTACTACTACGGACAAACGGCAGCCTCGAGGCAGGATAATGCCAATGGAGTCTTTAAGTGGTGTCTGGATAGCGTGGTTGACACCAACGGCAACACCATGACCATAACGTATACCAAGAACCAGGGTGCGATATACCCCAATCGCATCAACTACACCAGCAATAAGAACTACGTGATCTTTACCACGGAAAGCAGGACAGATGCCGTTCCGCAGTATAATACGCTCGCCCTGGTTGTCATGGCCAAGCGGCTTAAGACTATAGAGGTCTACGGCAATGGACAGTTATCGAGAAAATACGTTTTAGATTACCAGTATGGAACATCCAGCAAGCGCTCCAGGCTCATCAAGGTACAAGTGTATGGCTCCAACGGAAGCACTGCCCTTCCCCCGATGACATTCGGGTGGCAAGAGGGGAATGATGGCCATTTCGGCACCGGTCAACCTTCCCAGGTGAGATCTATAAGTAGTGGTTATTTTCGCTTTGCCGATATCAATGGAGATGGACGTGACGATTTTGTCATGATTACAGGTGGTTCAGATCGAGAAGTTTACGCCTATCTTTCTCAGGGCAATACCTTTGGCAGCGCCATCCATACTACATTATCGGGCGGCAGCGGCGGCGGAAGTGTCTATTTGTTCGATGTCGATAGTGATGGCAAAGCTGACCTTGTTAAGGAAGCGGCAGCAAATGTTGATACTTATCACTCGAATGGTGATGGTTCTTTTGTGGTCACATCAGAACATTCGTATCTTGCCGCGGGATCTGGCTCGGGATCTCTCCATATCGGCGATGTCAGCGGTGACGGCCTTGCTGACATTGTAGTAAAAATTAATAATCTCAATACAATTTGGACGCATCTCTCCAATGGTGATGGTTTTTTTGCGAGCGGCGAAGCGAGGCAGTTGGAAGGCCTCGGTGTTGAAGGATATTTAAGCCTCGGCGATGTCAATGGCGATGGGTTTACTGATATTGTTATGTATCCAAGTAATAATCAAACTAGTATCTTCACTTTTTTCTCTAACTCTAACGGTGATGGGACTTTCAGTGATGGCATTAATTACAATGTCGGTGTTCAAATCTACAATCTTCAGATCGCCGACGTTAATGGTGACGGACTTGGTGATCTTACCAGGCGGCACTATGCGACATTATACGCATGCCTATCCAAAGGAGATGGCACTTATGGTGATTGTAAGTCTGGTGATTACCTTCAAAACTTGTCTTTTGCTGATATTAATGGCGACGGATATGTTGACCTTGTAGGCCACATAAGTACCACCGACATAAACGTCTATCTTGGTAAAGGTGATGGCACCTTTGGAAATTCCATTTCAGACAACTTGGGTTCCGGTTGGCCGCCCTTCTTCTTTGCCGATATCAATGGAGACGGGCTGAGTGACATTGTTCACCTCTATTCTAGTGGGAGTTACCTGTACACGTATGCCAATCTCGCTGCCGGTGCGCCGGCTGATCTTCTTACCACGATCACCAACGGCCTCGGGGCCACCACCACCATCAGCTATGAGCCTTCTTCCCAGTACTCGAATACCCTTCTCTCCTTCATCGTAAACACCGTCTCCTCCATCACTGTCAATGACGGCAATGGTGTGGTATCCACCTACAACTACACCTATTCAGGCGGCTATTATGACTACGACACCCGGGATTTCTGGGGTTTTAACCAGATGATCCAGACAAACCCTGACGGCACCACGGTGACGTCCCTGTTTCACCAGGATCAGTTTCGCAAGGGCAGGGCGTACCGGGTTGACCTCAAGACGCCGTCAGGCACGCTCCTGACCAGGCAAGCCCTAACCTGGCAGACCTATCCCACGACCCCGACGACCTGGGCCTTTGTCAAATTGGCTCAGAATCTTACCTACTTCTATAACAGCCCAATGGTCTATGCCCAGGAGGACTATACCTATAGCGATTCTTATGGCTACTGGCTCTACAAGACGGCATCCGGCACCGGCGCCGAGAATGTGACCTCTGAACACGCGTATGCAAATATGGGCGCCTGGCTATGGCGGCTGGGCAGGGAGACTATTACCGGCAGCACGAGCGGCAAGGTGCGGGAGACCACCTATGGATATGACGGCTACGGTAATATGATTTCCAAGGCGCTCTGGCTCAATACGGGCGGCAATCCCACCGTAACGATGACCTATGACTCCTACGGCAACCGGATCACCGAGACCGATCCTAAAGGCAACACCACCGTCATCACCTATGAGACCGTGGCACAGACCTATCCCCGGACCATCACCTACCCGCAGACCAACGGTGTAAGCCATATCGTCACCTACGAGGCATACGACTACCGCTTTGGCCAGGTGACGCAGTCCAGGGATGAGAACAACAACCTGACCTCCTATGCCTACGACCCCTTTGGCCGCCTGATCCAGACCGACTACCCTGACGGCGGGCAGCAGACCATTGCGTACTATGATACAGCTCCCCGCTATACCCTTACCAAGGTCAAGGAAGCCGCAGGACAGACCGTGGATACCTACCAGTACTTTGATGGGCTGGATCGCAAGACAGCTGTCGTCACCTTTGGTGAGAGTGCCAAACAGATCGACTCCACGACGCACTATGACACCATGGGGAGGGTTGATCGAGCAGAGGGGCCTTACTTCCACCCCAGGCCCGCAGCATACCCCTACGCGCAGACGAGCTACGACTACCGCGGCAGGCCGACCCAGGTAACCACCCCCGACGCCACCTATGGGACTGTTACCACAACCTATAGCTACAGCGGCCTGGCGACGACCATCACCGACCCCGACAGCAAGCAAAAGACCGAGACCAGGGACTACCTCGGTAGGATCACCCAGGTTACGGAATATGCCGATACCGGCGCTCAGAACACTACCTATGCATACAATGCAGCAGGGGACCTCCTGCAAATCACTGATCCTGTTGGCAACACCATCACTCATACCTACGACACCCTCGGCAGGAAGATCGCCATGGATGACCCGGACCTCGGGTACTGGGAATACACCTACGACGCCAACGGCAACCTGGTGACCCAGACCGACGCCAAGAACCAGACCATCACCTTTGCCTACGATGCCTTGAACCGCGTCATCTCAAAGACCTACTCCACCTCCGATCCCGCCGTGACGTACACCTATGACAACACCGCAAGCCCCCAGGGTATCGGCAGACTTTACTCGGTGCGCGCGGAACCGCGCGCGGCACCAGCAATCCCTGCTACCTACTACGCCTATGACCAGATGGGGAGGGTTAAGATCGAAAAGAAGGGGGGCGGCGGATTCTCCAAATATGATGCCCCCCCGCCCCCCGGCGGCGTACCACCCTCCAAAGATTATGCCACCCAGTACACCTACGACCTGGCAGGAAAGCCTACGAAGCAGACCTACCCTGACAACTATAAAGTGACCTATGCCTACTACCCAGGCAGCGGCTTGCTCTATACCGCCACCGGGTCCGACTCCGAGGTCTATGCGGCCTGCACCCTGTATGAGCCGACAGGCAAGATGGGGCAGATCAACCATGGTAACGGCACAGCCACCCGCTACACCTACGACCCCAAATCCACGAGACTCACCAGCATCGTGACCACAGATCCGAGCGGCGAGCCTGCGAACGACATCCAGCGCAGGGCCTACACGTATTCGAGGGCGGGTGATATCACTGTAATCCTCGATGACGCTCGCGGTATCACCTACACCTATACCTACGATAAGCTCCATCGCCTTATTGGGGAGACCTCCGGAGGCGTTTATCCGCAAATCGGCTATGCCTATAATGGCATCGGCAATATCACCCAAAAGACCGTGGGGGCAAACACGTATGCGTATGCCTATGATACGGCCCATAAGCACGCGGTCAAGACCATCACCTTCAACGGGACGAACTATAACTACCTCTACGACGAGACCGGCAATATGATCGGCGGACCTGACTTTACCAACCCGACACAAATAGCCCAAAGGACCATCACCTACAATGCGGATAACATGCCGACCCGTATCAACCACACCAAGGCTGGCAACACCGTCACCACGGACCTCCTCTACGACGGTACCGGGCAGCGGGTCAGGAAGACCGTGAGCACCGGCAGCACCACCAACTACATCGGGGATCACTTTGAGATAAAAGATAGCGTTCCTACCAAGTATATCTTTGCCGGCAACCTGAGGGTGGCCAAGGTAACCCCTTCGGCGAGATACTACTATCACAAGGATCACCTGAGCAGCTCCTCTGCCATGACGGATGATGCCGGTACTGTAGTCGAGCAGACCGAGTATTGGCCCTTTGGCGATGAGCGGGACCATGCCGGTGAAGTAGTGTCGGATTATAAATTCACCGACCAGGAGCTCGATACCAAGACCGGCTTATACAACTACGACGCTAGGCACTATGATGCAGCGATTGGGAGGTTTATCAGTGCTGATCCTTTGGTTCAAAACTACTTTGACCCTCAGACACTGAATCGGTATACCTATGCGAGAAATAATCCACTTATTTATATTGATCCAAGTGGATTTGAAAACTATGTTTTTTTTGACCCTAAATACCTTAGAGCACAGGCGCAAGCCGAAGCAAAGCGACTTACAGAAGGAAATAAAGAACATACAACCCTAATTCCAACGAAAACAAAAACACAATTTAAAGAGGGATGGAAAAATATGAAGGATACTTCTGATGTAACTTTAGTATTTCATGGATCTTCAACAACGGTAAATATTGATTGGGAAAAAAGACAATATTTAACAACCAATCCAGAAGGAGCCACTCCACTGGGGAATCCTGCCACTTATATTGGCGACTTAGCCAAACAAACAATTGATACTCTAAAAATATATACCTGCGAAGGTGGTAATTTGGATGTCGAAAATAACGTAGCAAGAACTTTTCTAGATACGCAGGATGTTAATAAAGTAATTGCTGTGGATGGACCTTTATCGTATACGTGGTTTACTTTAGAACCAAAAACATCCAATAGAGGAAGTGCTGAATTTAGAGAAAAGTATGGGAGAGATCCAAAAGGGTTAGTCGAATACAAAAAAAACGAGAAGGAAAAAAATAAAAAGGAAGATAAAAAATAATGTGATGCTCTAAGGAGAACAAATGAAGTGGAAAACAATATTAGTATCAGTAAGTATAATACTCGCTATTTTTTTTGGAGTTAAATACTATTTAGATACTGCAAGGAAAGTAAAAATATATGAAGAATATCAAGTTTATTCTGAGAGAAAAACATGGGGGTTAGCTTGGAATATTATACCAGATGAAAATACACGTCAGGTTTTAATGGAAGAATTTAGAATAAAAATTCCCAAAATTGACTTCAATAAAAATTATTTGCTCATGTCTGATGGTAGGAGAATTAAAAAAATTACCTATAAAATTGGTAGTAAATACAAATGGCAATATGACGTATCCAAAGGAATAGCTACTTTTGAGGGAAAGCACTATCTTCATACTGTTTTTATATACAAGATAAATAAAGTGTTGGTTAAACAAGAGGGAGACTAAGGAATATGAACGTGGTGAGCTCCAAGGAAGACACAAGGGGGACGTTGTTCAAAATTATCACTTTTGGTTAAGATGAGGTAGGCAGCAGATGCCGCGACAGGCTCGATTAGATACCCCCGGCACCCTTCACCATGTGATGGTGCGGGGGATAGATGGTGTAGCGATCTTTCGTGATGATCAGGATCGGGAGGATTTTCTTTCTCGCATAGGTCATCTGGTTGAGAGTACCGGAACCAGGATACTGGCCTGGGTCTTGATGGACAACCATATCCATCTCTTGTTGTTCAGTGGTCCTTCAGGGGTTGCCACCTTTATGCGACGGCTCTTAACCGGCTATGCGATCTGGTTTAATCGGCGGTATCAGAGAAGTGGTCATTTGTTTCAGAATCGTTATAAATCCATCGTGTGTGAAGAAGATGCCTATTTATTGGAGTTGGTGCGCTATATCCATTTGAATCCGGTGCGGGCATCGATAGTGAAGAGTGTGGCGGAGTTGGATCGGTATCGGTGGAGTGGACATAGTGTCTTAGTGGGTAAGCGGGATAATGAGAGGCAGGAGAGCGAGTACGTGCTGAGGCACTTTAGTAAAAAACGCAAGAAGGCGATGCTGGTCTATCGTCAGTTTGTAGAGGAGGAAAAGGATCAGGGCAGGCGTCCTGAGTTAGTAGGTGGAGGGCTTATACGGAGTTTGGGGGGATGGTCGCGGGTATTGTCATATCGGCGTGTGGGGAAATTGGGGACGTTGTTTACTATGTTAACTAGCTCTAGTTGCTCATAGGGGGGTGGCAATGCCGAGGCGGGCGCGGCTTGATGCACCTGGTACGCTGCATCATGTAATCATTAGGGGGATAGAGCGGCGTACGATAGTTGAAGATCGGGAGGACCGGGAGGAATTTGTATCTCGTATGGGGCAGATAGCTACTGAGACAGGGACGGTGATCTATGCGTGGTCATTGATGACGAATCATGCGCATATCCTTGTGCGGAGTGCTCAGCGGGGGCTTGCGGAGTATATGCGGAGGGTATTGACGGGGTATGCCATTGCCTATAACAGGCGGCATCGGCGTTATGGGCATCTCTTTCAAAATCGGTATAAATCGATTGTATGCGATGAAGATGTCTATTTTCGTGAGTTAGTGCGCTATATACATCTTAATCCAGTGCGTGCTCGGTTGGTGAAGGATATTTCGGCGCTTGGCAGGTATCCGTGGAGTGGTCATCGGGCACTTATGGGGCGCGAGCACAATCCATGGCAGGGTCGTGCGTATGTGCTATCGTGGTTTGGCGAGCAGGAGGCAACAGCACGGCGTGCATATCAGCGGTATATGCGTGAGGGGGTTGATCAGGGGAGGCGTCCCGAACTTGTCGGCGGGGGTCTCGTACGCTCTTTAGGTGGTTGGTCACAGGTACGATCGATGCGTAAGAAGGGGGGCCGTGTTTTAACCGATGAGCGGATATTGGGGGGAGGGGCGTTTGTGGAGAAGGTGCTCAACGAAGCAGATGAGAAGGTACACTATCAGTTTACGGCAGCTGGGCGCAGGAGCAGGATAGCAGCGGTGATTCAGGAGGCATGTGATCAAGAGGGGATTAATGAGAAGGAGTTGCGGATGGGGAGTCGTCGGGGACAGATTTCTGCGGTACGGTCCGATATAGCCCGAAGGCTGGTTAAGGAATACGGTATACCCTTGGCAGAGGTAGCTCGCCAGGTCGGGGTAACGACATCTGCGATATCTAATATGTTAAGGAGGGCGGGGGGAATAAGTTAACATAGTAAACAACGTCCCCCTTTTGAGCGCCCGACATCAGTATTTGAAGGAGAAGAGGTTGGCCAACTTGGGATGACTGGAAATGCGAGAGATTTAGATCCACTCGAGTCTCATCTACATTTTGAGGTTTTGGAAAAAAATCCTTATGAAAACGAGGTAGGATATGAAAATTATGATGATCCCGCTAAATATATGCATATCAATGAGGCTGATATGTTTGGTCAATTAGATTTAGATAATGTAACACTGGACCCTATTGAGACAATTGAAGAAAAGAAGGATGAAGAATGAAGAAGATAATTATTTCATGTGTTGTATTAATTGTTTTGTTTGTCAACGAGTCAATTTTGGCAAATGCTGAGAAGAAATTTATCGTACACATTGACAATAAAGTACTAGAATATAAGCAAGAAGTCTTTGGCGACTCAATGAAATCACCTGACGTAATACAAATCTATCCTGATAAAATCTATACTTTAAAAATTTATGATAAGACTAAGTTATTAGTGATGAAAACAGGTGGAAGTATTATATATATTTCATCTATTGCAAATGAACTAAGGGTACTCGAATATGTTTATGATCTTGACATATCCTCTCATCTGAAAGAAATCGCATTTTATGATGTAAATGGGGATCAAAAAGATGAAATTATAACAATATGGGGTGATGAAAATGCATATAGCATTCGAGTTCATAGAGTAAAATTGATGAATAGCAAGATAGATATTGATTCTATTTTTGATTCAGCGGATTTAAGAAATCCTGATATGGTTCAATATGAGCGAATGATGTGTGTTTACGGGGGCTCGTTATATTTTTTATATTGGGGTTATGGATCAACACATAAAATTGCAATCCTTACCAGGAATCCTGATGATCCGACTGGTGAGCTATATTTAAAACCCTTAGGTATAGCAATACAGGAAGAGTGGACCAAAATGGAAGTTAAGTCTAAAAAATCGGGGTCAAATCCTTACCCTTGAGTATGAGCGCCGTGAGTTGGATAGCATTTTTTTGATAGTCGGGAATTCGAGAACTATATTTGCGACAAATTTAAGAGGGGATCGGGGAGATGAAGACTAAAAAGATAGCGTTATTCGTGGCTGGGTTGATCTTGCTGGTTGCTTGTTCCGCCGGTGCGGCTACCATCACCCATGAATATGATGAGCTCAACCGCTTGATCCACACTACCCACCCTGATGGCACCATCATCGAGTACACCTACGATGAGTCAGGCAACCGTCTCACCGCCATCAAGTGGAATCAAGATGGGGGACAGGTTGATTTTGATGGGGATGGTGATTCAGATATCGCGGTGTGGCGCCCCTCCAATGGCACGTGGTACATCCAGGGCCAGTCAGCGGTACAATGGGGTGTTTCAACGGATATCCCGGTGCCTGGGGACTATGATGGAGATGGTGATTCAGATATCGCGGTGTGGCGTCCTTCTACGGGCAAGTGGTTTATCAAGGATCAGACCTCCCCCTTGTGGGGCGCTTCGGGTGATATCCCGGTGCCTGGCGACTATGATGGCGATGGTGATTCAGGCATCGCGGTGTGGCGTCTTTCCAATGGCACGTGGTACATCCAGGGCCAGTCGGCAGTCGCATGGGGTGTCTCAACGGATATCCCGGTGCCTGGGGACTATGATGGGGATGGTGATATGGACATAGCGGTGTGGCGACCCTCCAATGGCAAGTGGTTTATCCAGGGTCAGTCAGCAGTCGCATGGGGTGTCTCAACGGATATCCCGGTGCCTGGGGACTATGATGGGGATGGTGATATGGACATAGCGGTGTGGCGACCCTCCAATGGCAAGTGGTTTATCCAGGGTCAGTCAGCAGTCGCATGGGGTGTCTCAACGGATATCCCGGTGCCTGGGGACTATGATGGGGATGGTGATTCAGATATCGCGGTGTGGCGTCCCTCCAATGGCACGTGGTACATCCAGGGTATGTCATCGGTACAATTGGGCGCCTCAGGTGATATCCCCTTGGCCTGGAATATCTGGATTCTTAAGCAGATGGGGCTGATTCCCTAATAGGGGGAGACGTTTTGACAGAGTGTGCCAGTAGTCGAACCAGGGAAACATTTTTTGATATTAAAGTATAGGCGCAAGTGGTGAATGAAGGTGCTTAGTGAGGTCTTAGAATATTAATTTTGAGATAAAAAAGAGACTCTCTTATCCTGCACCAAGATGACTCCCTGAGGAGTACTGCGGGGTGTGGGTACTCCCAACACACCCTGTTGCGCGAGTTCGGATTATGCCGGTGGCTTGGAGCTGGTAGGTAGTGGCTATAAGATCTTGCACAAGGACGGGGCGATCTAGAATTCGGATACCGGCTGGAACACGGCAACGCCCCCCTATTATCCCGGTAGTGCCTATGCGGTGGATTTGGAGATTAAATGATCTCTACAGGGGAGGGCCCATGGGGCCCTCCCCCTTTTCATGCCTTTTATCTGCTGCTTATTCGTATTAACCCCCTGATTATCCACAAAGCCGGCCTTGCCAAAATGCACACAATGTGATAACGTGCGTAAATGAAGACCATAAACTGGGATACGGATAAAAGCCTGGCGCTCAAGGAATCCAGGGGAATCTGTTTTGAGGATGTGGTTTTTCATATTGAGAAAGGCGATATATTGGATGACTATGAACATCCCGACCAACAGAAATACGCCGGTCAACGCATCATGGTCATCGGCATTGACCGGTACGCGTATCTTATCCCCTATGTTGAGACAAAAGAGGAGGTGTTCCTGAAAACGATTATCCCCAGTAGAAGGGCAACGAAAAGATATTTAGGAGAAAATCATGAAGACAAGATTGACAAAAGAAGAGAAGGAGATCGTTAAGAGTTTTGAAAAAGGAGAATGGGTCCCTACGGCAGATCTTTCAAGGAGAAAGAAAGAGCTGGTGCAGTACGCGCGGAATACCCTCAAAAAGGACAAGAGACTAAACATACGGATTTCCGAAAGAGACCTTGTCGAATTGCAGAGAAAAGCAGTCAGGGAAGGGTTGCCATATCAGACGTTCGTTGCCAGCATACTTCATAAGTTCATTACTGGGCAATTGGTTGAGGATAAGAAATAATGGGCTAACCGCCGGCACGGCAGAGTGCCCGAGAGCGCAAAAGGGCCTCTTTCCTTTTGCCTCTCTCCTCCTTCCTTTCTACTTCCGCCTTTGAAGACCTCAATATTATTGACCCATGCTCGGCACCAGCATTTCGATGTGAGCTCCATTCGGCCCGAGCTCATGGCCTTCGGCAGCCAAACACCTCGCCTTCGGAGGCTTGGTAAAGAAGCGTTGCGTCCCGCGGCAGGCTCGGGATACTGAGTTTATCGGAGTATCCCAAGGCTAACTCGGGACGCTGAGTTTATCGAAGCGCACGATCAACCCTGAGCCCATCTGCTTGGGACTTCGATATGAGCTCCACTCGAACGTTTGAGTCGAAGGGTTGACCCATGCTCGGCACCAGCATTTCGATGTGAGCTTAACTGAATGCCTCACTTTAAGGGGGGGGGTAAGAACCGCCTCTCAGGATCAATCCTGAACCCCTCTCTCTGAGCACAGGTCGAAAAAAACGCTGGCAGTTAAGTCGGCCAGTCTAAGGATTGACTTTTCTCTCTGATATGCGTTAAGGTGAACATCAATGGATATAAGTGTCATAAAGAGGCTATGGCGCAGAAGGCGGATTGAGCAGGGGAGGTGTTTCAAGACAAAGGTCTTGATGGCGGCCAGGATGCGGCTTTTTGATCTTGACCCGGGAAAAGGGCTCACCTCGTGGATTGAGGGGAGCACGAGGGAGTTGGCTGAGGACGGCTTTGTGATAGAGGTGGATCGCGTCATGGTAGACGGCTTTCATATCTTTACCGATGCCATGAAGCAGGGGAGGCGGTTGGAGCTCGAGTGGGAGCTGCCGGCAGAGGGCGGTGCGCTCACGGGAAAAGGGCGGGTCCTCTGGTTCAAGCTGGCGCCTGATGGTTCTTCCCATCCCTTCGAGGCCGGGGTCTTGCTGGCGGATATGGGCGCTGAGCAGAGGGAACGGTGGCTTACGTTTACGAAGGGACTGCCCGGTTGAATGGTTTTTAGATCTGAGTATCACACCCGTCTATCTTTTCTTTAAAAAATTGGAGGGCATATGCTTGTTCGAGACGCGAGGGGATTTACGCTCATTGAGCTGATGGTGGTGGTCGTCATCCTGGGGATCCTCGCTGGGCTCATTATCCCCAAGATCATGGGGAAGCCCGATGAGGCCAAGCGGCTCAAGGCCCGGATGCAGATCGAGCAGCTGGAACAGTCCCTCAAGTTCTACTACCTGGACAGCGGCGAATATCCCTCGACCGAGCAGGGGCTCAATGCCCTGGTGGAAAAACCCGCTGCCGAGCCCGTTCCCAAGCGATGGAGGGAAGGAGGGTATCTGGAGAAGGGCAAGATCCCCCCTGACCCCTGGGGCAACCCCTTTGTCTATGTCTCTCCCGGGGTCCACAGCAAGGACTTCGACCTGGCCTCCTACGGAGCTGACGGCGAGGAGGGGGGAGAGGGTAAGTATGCCGACATCGAGAGCTGGAACCTCGAATAGCAGGGCCTTCACCCTCATCGAGCTGGTCGTCGTCATCTTCATCGTCGCCCTCTTGGCCTCCCTTGCCATGCCCAGAATCGGCGCATTTCTCTCCCACGGAGACACCAATAAGGCTATCCGCCAGATGCGAGGGATGGTGCGGTATCTGTCCGGCATGTCCATCGCCACAAGGACCTCCTACCGCTTATTCTATGACCTCAAAGAGGGTACGTGTTGGGTAGGGCGCCCCAATGCGGAGGGGGAGATTATCAAGGAGCAGGAGATGCTCACCCGCCCGCTGCACCTCCCTTCCGGGGTAAGATTCAAGGATCTCAGTACCCCCCGCGGGGTCCAAAAGGAAGGGGTGGCATATACCGAGTTTTTCCCCACCGGCTGGGTGGAGGAGACCCTCATCCATTTAGAGGGGGACTCAGTAGTGACCGTCAGGCTCCTCCCCCTGACCGGCGAGGTCAAGGTCTATGAGGGATATGTAGAAGTAGTAGAGCAATGAAACAGAAAGGCTTTACACTCTTGGAGGTGATGGTCGCGCTGGCTATCCTCTCCGTGGTCTTGGTAGCCCTCTTCTCTCAACAGGCCAGGGGCATTGTTCAGGGAAATGAGGCGCGGATCATAACCAAGGCCAGCTTATTGGCCCAGGAGCGGATGGCTGGGTTGCTAACCGAGGAACGGTTGCGCATAGGAGATGAGGAGGGGGAGGTGAAGGATAGCATCCCTCCCTTCAAGTGGCGGCAGACAGTGGAGGAGAGCACCATAGAGGGGATGAAAAAGCTTACAATCATCGTCCTGTGGAAAGAGGGGGAGCGAGAGCGAGACGTGAGGTTTGTCACCTATGTGGTCTCGCAAGAATAGAGGGTTCACCCTCGTAGAGGTCATGATCGCCGCCGCCATCCTGGCGTTGATCGTGTCCATGCTGTACGTCTCCTTCGCGTGGAGTATCAAGACCATGGAGATCAGCATGGAGGGGGGAGAGATCTTTCGCAAGGCCAGGGTGGTGCTCAATCGCATGGCGCAGGAGATAAGCTGCGCCTACCTCCCTGCGGAGGAGGCACATACCGGCGCTCAGTATGCCTTTATCGGCGCGGATAAGGCAGAGGAAGGCATGCCGCAGGATACCCTCGATTTCATCTCAGCGGCCCTGCCTTTGAGAGGCCCCTGCCTGGGCGTGAAGCAGGTCGGCTACTATATCGCCCCTGATTCCGAGACGGACAAACTCGCACTTTTCATGAAAGAGGATACCACACCTGCCCCTGGCGACAGCCCAGGGCAAGGAGGCAGGGGCATGCTCCTGGCTGAAGGCATAGAGGGGCTTGATTTCACCTATTACGACAGGCAGGGCAGGGAATGGAAGAGGTGGGATACAACGACCCCTCTCTTTGAAAAGAAGCTCCCCCAGCTTGTCCGGATCTCCCTCTTCTTTAAGGATGACAAGGAAGAGCCCCTATCCCTGACAACCACCGTTCAGATTCCGTTGGCAGGTGATTAGATGTCGATCAAGGATGAGAAAGGCGTGGCCCTGGTCCTGGCGCTCGCAGTGATCGCCCTCCTCGTTTCCTTGGTGGTTGATTTTAGCTACACCATGATGGTCGACCTGACCCTGGCTGCCAACCTGAGAGATGAGCAAAAGGCCTTTTACGTTGCCAGATCGGGTGTAGAGCTGGCCAGGCACCTACTGGAAAAGGACGACTCCACCTACGATGCCCTGGACGAGGATTGGGCGCTGCTTCCCGAACACCCTGGGTTTATCTCCGAGGATGACGAGGGGAGATTTAAGGTGACTATAGAGGATGAGGCAGCTAAGATCCCTATTAATAAGCTCATACAAAAAGATAGTACCGGAAAGACAATAGTAAATGAACAACTAGAAAGGCTCTTTGCGGTGTTAGAGCTGGACCCAGAGCTGATAAACCCGATCATCGACTGGCTCGATACCGACAGTGATCCCCAACTCTCTGGGGCTGAGGATGCATACTATCAAAGTCTGCCTGCTCCGTACCCCTGCAAGAACGGTCCCCTAGATGCCCTGGAGGAGCTGATTTTGGTCAAGGGCATGACCAAGGAGATCCTCTATGGGCAGGAGGAGAAAAAAGGGCTTATCCATTTCCTCACCCTCTATTCCGATGACAATGGCAAGATCAATATCAACACCGCCACTGCCGAGGTCATCCAGAGCCTCTCGGATAAGATCGGCAAGGTCTTTGCGCAGGCCCTTGTAGACTATCTTCAGGAGAAACCTTTTACAGAGAAGATCAATCCCAACGTGATAAACTCTTTACTCGAAGGGGGGGCCGGGGATAATGATATATACAATGCTATTGATGATCAATGTAACATAAATTCCTCGTACTTTTCCCTGCGTGTGGAAGGTAAAGTACGGGAGATCAAGAAGGTGATCTATACCGTGCTCAAGCGGGAGGCGGGCAAAGGGGCAAAGCCGGTCTTCTGGAGGGTTGAATAAGGTGCCCCTGTATATTCCAGGCTGCCGCATCGTAGGGGTGGATATCGGTTCCAGGGCCATCAAGGCTGTACGGCTCACCACCTCCCTGCAAGGCTACACCATTACCGGCTTTGCAATGCGGGAACACAAGGTCGGGACCTGGGATGAATTGACTGAGGAGCTGCGTGCCCTGGCGCAGGAGAAGCAGGTGCAGGGGGATATCTATGTCACCTCTTTTCCCAGCCATCAAGTACTTTTTCGCACCACCGAGATGCCCTTCAGCCAGCTGGACAAGATCGAGGCGACTATCCGTTTTGAGGCCGAGTCCATTATGGCCGTGCCTTTGGATGGTATGATCGTCGACTTCGCCCTGCTCGAGCAGCGCCCCGAGGGGAGCGCGGTCTTGGTTACCTGCGTGCAGGAGGAACTCCTCAACGAGTACATAGATGCCTTGCAGGCGGCTGATATAACCCCCGATACCATCGATATCGATGCGCTGGCCCTGGCCCGCGTGATGGAGGAACTAAAAGAGGAGCGGGCCATTACGCTGCTCGATATAGGGGCGGAGAAGGCCTCAATCGGCATCTTCCAAAAAGGCGGGCTGCGTTTCATCCGATCCATTCCGGTGGAGAACGGCGCACAGGCGAGCTTAAAAAAGATCAGGCCGGTTCTCGATGAGGTGATCCTGAGTATGAATGCCTATCAGGGGGCGAAGGGTGGAACCATTGATGAGATCTGGCTCATCGGGGGAAACTCCCGGATAAAGGGGGTAGGTGACTACCTGGAAAAGGGGATGGGAAGGCCGATCAGTTACCCTGATTTGATGGGGAGATTTCCCACCGGCATTCCTGTGTCTGAGGCGATGAATCTCGTAGGCGGGGCGGCACTAGGCCTGGCCCTCCGAGGGCTGCGGAGGGAAAAGGGGAGGGTGGATCTCGCTCGCAAGACGTCCAGACCCGCTCAGATCTTACCCCCGGGGCTGCGTAAACGGGCACTAGGCATGGCTGTGGCGGCGATCGTCCTGCTGGTCCTGATAGCGGCCAATTTCTTTTTGGGGATCTCGGCCCAAGAGAGACGGTATACAATATTGAAAGGCGAGATGCGGCGCGTGTTCCACGAGACCTTTCCAGAGGCGCGCGGGGCGGTAAATGAGCTCCAGCAGGCGCGGGCATTCGTCAAGGGCATGGGTGAGCGAGGGGTGAAGCTCAGATCCGACAATGGAGGCACCCCCTTGGATATCATTCGTGAGATCGCCCAAAGACTACCCCAGGGGGCGAAGATCATGGAATTGGATATCGATGGGGAGCGGGTAACCCTGAGGGGCATGGTTCCCTCGTTCGCCTCGGTGGATGAGGTTAAGGGGGCATTTGCCGGCTCTCAATTCTTTCATGAGATAAAGGTGGGCAATGTAGAGCTCGCCCGGCGGGGGGAACAAGGGGTGGTCTTTCACATGGTCCTCGCCGTGGAGTCGAAATGATAGACAGCAAGATAATCATAGAAAAGATAAAAAACCTCTCCCAGCGCGAGAAGGCAATTGTGGGAGGGGCTGCACTCGTCGCGGCATGCCTCTTGGGCTACTTCTTGGTGATCTCCCCTGCGCAGGAGAGGTCCAAGCTTTTGAGTAGACTCATCACCCAAAAGGAGCGGGAATTCCAAGAGCTCCTCGTCGTAAGGGATGAATATCAACGGCTCAAGGCTGCCGAGGATGAGATCGTGAGGCGCATCTCTGCAGGGGGTGGAAGCATCTCCCCCCTTTCTCAATTAGAACAATTGGCGCTGAAGTCGGGGTTGCGGGAGCAGCTGGATCAGATGAAGCCTTTGCCTTCCATTGCGACCCCCCGCTATACCATCACCACTGTGCAGCTGAATTTTAGGGGGGCGGGGTTGCCGGAGGTAATAGCCTATCTCTATGAGGTTGAGAACGCCCCAATGCCCTTTCTGATCAAGCGGCTTAAGATCAAGCCCACGGCCCGCGCAGCCGGCCGCCTCGATCTCACCCTCGAGATCCTGACCTTCAGCGTCTTGGGGGGAGGATAGTTTTTGGGATATCAGGGTGTGAGGGTCTCGTTTCTCGATTCAACGAGTGGGTTGAGATCTCCCAGCCCCTGCCTGGTAACGATGTCTATACCCGCCCCTTGTGCATTTTCCCTGTTGACTTTGGCCTTATCTTGTGAATAGATATCATAAATAATCAGCCTGATCGCGTAAACCTTGTGACATAACATGAACCTTCGTGGGGTAGGGGAATGATAAAGGGAGCTTCCCAGAAGGTGCCGTAGGTGGGCCTCTATTGGGGTGTATTGCATACCCTGTAGGGGTCTTTTTCTGAGCCTATGAGGGAGAAAAAAAAGAAAGACGACAAGGTATCATGAAGAAGGATATGGGGGGATTATATGGTTTATCGAGCTGAAAGGTTTAGGTTTCTATTGATGGTTGCCATATCTCTATTCGGCTGGCTGTTCATAGTGAGTGCTTCATCAGCTTTTGCAACGACGGTAACCACGAGCGGCCGGCAGATTTTAGTGGATGGGAAACCCTTTACTATTAAGGGTGTCGGCTACGCCCCTGTCCCGATTTGTATCGATCCCACGACTACTCCTCCCTACGGAGATTATTTTACTTCGGAGTACAGCGCTATCTACAACCGTGACCTGCCGCTGCTGAGGCAGATGGGGGCCAATACCATTCGCCTCTGGGGCTGGAATAACGGAGCCGATCATACCGATTTCCTCGACAAGGCATACAACAACGGTATCAATCCCATATATGTCATTGTTACCTTCTGGATGGGTTCGGGATATGACATATCTGATACCAACGTCAGGAATACGATCAAGGCTAATTTTAGACTAATGGTAGCAGCCCACAAAAACCACCCCGCAGTCCTGATGTGGGCCATAGGGAATGAACTGAATGCCCCTTGGATGTATGGGGATAAACCTGATGATTTATTTAGTTTGATCGATGAAATGGCTCAGGAGGCCCATGAAGAGGAGGGGGAAAACCCCCATCCCGTGACAACCCCTTTGGCGGACATCGATCTTATCAACACCATCGCGCACTATGACCCTTTGATGCCACATTTAGATGTTTGGAGTGTTCAGGTCTATCGGGGATGCTCGTTTTACAGTCTTTTTACCGACTATGCAGCCGCTAGTGCCAAACCGCTTGCGATTCTGGAGTATAATATCGATGCTTATGATAACGACGCTAAAGACGAATATGAAAACATAGGCACTCCCTATCAAGCCACCTGGGCGGAAGCACTCTGGAATGAGATAAAGGCAAATTCCGCTGTCTGTTGCGGCGGTTCTATCATGGCGTACTGCGATGAATGGTGGAAGGGGAAATATGGGAAGGATGGTGGTGCAGGTTGTCCCGACTATGACCCTTGTTTCCACAGCACCTGCGGCTTCACCGCTACGGACTGCCACCCTGACGATTTTGCCAATGAGGAATGGTGGGGTATCATGCGGACCGTTGACAATGGTGCGGAACCGGATATCATGCAGCCACGAGTTGTCTATTATACACTTCAATCGCTGTGGAGATCGCATGTTACCACTGATTTTGATGGGGATGGTGATTCAGACATCGCGGTATGGCGTCCTTCTACGGGCAAGTGGTTTATCAAGGATCAGACCTCCCCCTTCTGGGGCGCTTCGGGTGATTGCCCGGTGCCTGGTGACTATAATGGGGATGGGACAACGGAGATAGGGGTGTGGCGTCCCTCCAATGGCAAGTGGTACATCCAGGGTATGTCATCAGTACCCTTTGGGCTTTCAGGGGATATTCCGGTGCCTGGTGAGTATAGTGGAGATGGGGTAACGGACATCGCGGTATGGCGTCCTTCCAATGGCAAGTGGTACATTCAGGGTCAGTCGGCAATCGCATGGGGTCTCTCAACGGATATCCCGGTGCCAGGTGACTATGATGGGGATGGGACCACGGAGATCGGGGTGTGGCGTCCTTCCAATGGCAGGTGGTACATCCAGGGTCTGTCGGCAATCGCATGGGGTCTCTCAACGGATATCCCGGTGCCTGGCGACTATGATGGGGATGGGACCACGGAGATCGGGGTGTGGCGACCTTCCAATGGCAAGTGGTACATTCAGGGTCAGTCGGCAATCGCATGGGGTGTCTCAACGGATATCCCGGTGCCAGGTGACTATGATGGCGATGGGACCACGGAGATCGGGGTATGGCGTCCTTCCAATGGCAGGTGGTATATCCAGGGTATGTCATCGACCCTGTGGGGAGTTTCCACTGATTGGCCCGTGGCCCAGAACATCTGGATTTGGAAGCAAACCGGGTTGATTCCGTAAAGGGGAGCGGAGCATACTGACAGCTCATTAATGTGATCGTAGGGGGCTTCCTGTTTGCATGGCAGGAAGCCCCTTTTTCTCTGTGGCAGGGGGGGGGTGATGGTGTTCGTAGGTGGGTCTTTTGCCGGACATCGTAATAAGGTTTTTCGAGGCAAAAAATCAACATTTGTTGACTAATGAACCTTTTTTTGTTAGGCTATTAAAAACCATATAAAAACTGTTAACCGGATAGTTTTTCACAGTAGCAGAGGGCCTGAAAGCCCCTTTTACTGTCGTGATTGCATATGTGGGTGTTGGTTTCATGCTAGTTCTGAAGCTTATAGTAAAAAAATATCACTGGTTGGTGATGGCTCCTCTTGCAGGTGGTATCATATTTGTGGGGGGCAGTGCGGCGCATACTGTATACCAATCACTCACCTACACCCCCCCTACGGTCTCCGGCCACAATATAATAAATGAGAGTAAGCCCAGATCACGCCCCGGTTTCGACCACTATGCCGTCATCGCCGAGCGAAACCTCTTCGCCTCAGCCGCATCGAGTCTTGAGGAGCGGGCAGAGGCGGGCAAGGGCGCTGCTCCTGCTGCCAGCGTGCCCTTTAAGCTCAAGGGTACGGTGGTGGTAACCTCAGGGATCTCCTTTGCTATAGTTGAGGATGCTGCAACCAGAAAGGAAGAGCTCTTTCACGAAAATGACGTCGTACAAGGCTATAAAATCTTAAAGATATCGCGAAATAAAATGATTGTGGACAGGAATGGATATGAAGAGGTCGTGGAGGTGCTTGATGAGCAGGAGAAATCCCCGGCCGGGCCTGTTGGGCCCTTACAGAGGCCGAGGACGATCATCAGGGGCCCGAGGCGAAGCCCCCTGCCTGTACCAATACCCCCTCCCCCTGGAGAGGCACCCTGAGCAGCTGTAAGAGAGCGACGTGATAAATAATAAAAGGCTAGCGAAGATGAAGCATGATATCGCCCAAGAGACCTCACCCCCTAAAAGGGCCTTTGAACAGAATGGAGGTGGTGCGTCTCTGACCAAAGGGTCACTGGCCAAACCGAAGCCGAAGGTGGCCCCTTGGCCAGTGACCCTTGCGTCAGGGCCACCTCCGGGGCGCCGGGGGAAGAAGATCCTCCTTAGGTGCATGATCGCGGCGAGCGTTGTCGTCGTGGCCTCGTGGGCAATCTTTGCCATCAAACCCTCCTGGTTGGCCGAGCTCAAGGGGCGTCTTCCCTTCCATCAGGCACTAAAGAAGAGATCCCTGGCTCGCCACCCCGCCAGGCCTGTCTTCAAGGTGGTCCAGCCTCAGAGGACCAATCCCCTGCCTCCAACGACACCTGCACCACAGCAGCCGCCGCTGATTGCGGAGCAGATGGAACGACCTCAGACCTCCCCCCCTGCGATGCCTCCCTCAGCACTCCAGTCAGCGCCGCCATCGGCCTCCCCCTTTAGAAGAAGTAGAAGGCCACAGGTCTCTACCCCCGGCGCTGCTGGGACACCCCCTTCAATGCCGCCGTCATCGGCGTACCCGGGCACACGGCCGGACCTCTCCGTGCCCGGCGCCCCTGGGATCGCACCCTCAATTTCACCATCATCTGTCTCCCCGGTTCCCGGTGAGGTTCAGCGGCCTGCCGTTACCTCCACTCAACCTTCCAAGAAAGAGGAGTCTGAGTCAGACGACTATCTGGAGATCGCAACCCTCTATGCCAAGAAGGGGAAGTACCAGAAGGCGGAGGAACTCTTTCAGAAGGTCGCCAAGGAGAATCCCTCCTCTGCCAAGGCCCACAACAACCTCGGGGTTGTCCGCCTCAAACTGGAAAAGTATGACATGGCTGAGCGGGAGTTCAAGGAGGCCATGCGGCTGGATCCTGCCTTTGTCCTCCCTTACTATAACCTCGCCTGCCTCTACAGCCGCAAGGGGGTGACTGTGGATGCCCTCATCTACCTGAAGAAGGCCCTGAAGAGGGATGAGCGCGTCAAACAATGGGTCAAAACCGACAAGGATTTTGATAGGCTCAGGTCCGATGTGGTCTTTCAGGAGTTGGTGGGGGGTTCCTCTCCAAAAAAAGAGGGTGCTCAAAAGCAAGAGAGTATTCAAAAACAAGAGGAAACTCAAAAACTAAAAGGTGCCCAGGGACAAAAGGGAATTCAGAGTCAGGATGCCCACGTTCAGGAAAGCGTTCAAACGCAGGAGGGGGACCCATTATTAGGTGCACAAAGGAAGGCGAAAATCCCGCCCAAAGAGGGGCCTCAGCAACAGGTGATTCCGCCACAAGAAGAGATTCAGAAACAAGAGGGGACGCAGGGGAACACCCAAGACGGCGCACAGATGCAGGAAGGACAGCGCGGTGGCGCGCAAGGGGGTGCTGCCAAATGATCGGGAGGAGTGTGTGGATTACCGTCGTCTCGGTGTTCTGTATCTTCCTTATGGGGAGCAGCTCGTATGCCGCCAAGCTGGCGGAGACGGGCTTTGAGGAAGAGGCGAGGCAGGTGACCATGGACTTTCGCGATGTCGAGATCGGCACCCTGGTCAAGTTCATCGGTGAGCTCACCAGCAAAAACTTCATCGTTGACGAACGGGTCAAAGGGAAGGTGACGGTTATCTCCCCCACCAAGATCACGGTAGAGGAGGCCTACAAGGTCTTTGAGTCGATCTTGGAGGTGCATGGCTATGCGACGGTGCCGTCGGGCAAGGTGATCAAGGTGCTGCCAGCCACCGAGGCCAGGGGCAAGAGCATTACCACCACGGTGGGGACGAAGATCCTTCCTTCTGCCGACACCATGATCACCCAGATCATCCCCATACAATATGCCAGTGTCACTGATGTGAAGACCCTCTTTACCCCCCTGGTCTCTAAGGAGAGCCTCCTGGTGGCCTACCAACCAACCAATACCCTCATCGTGACCGAGGCCTTGTCCAATATCAATCGATTGCTGAAGATCCTCAAAGAGGTTGATATACCCGGCTACGCCTTTGAGCTTGCCGTGATCCCCTTGCAATACGCCTCGGCAGAGGTGGTGGCCCGGGAGCTCAAGACCCTCTTTGAGGCCAAGACAACCCCTGGTGCACCGAGGCCACCAAAGGTGGAAGAGGTGGAGATCAGCGCCCGTGAAGGGTTGAAGCTTATCCCCGATGAGCGAACCAATTCCCTCATTGTGCTGGCGAGTGCCCAGAGCATCGAGATGGTCAAGGGGATCATCGCGAAATTGGACCAGGAGGTCCCCCGGGGCAAGGGGAATATCCATGTCTATTACCTCGAGCATGCCGTGGCCGAGGACCTGGCCAAGATCCTGAGCGGCGTGGCCAAAGAGGCAGGGGAGGGTGCCAAAACTGGATCAGCAGGCACGACCGCGAAGATCGCTGCCTTGGGGGAGAATATCTCCATCCTCGCTGATAAGCCCACCAACGCCCTCATTATCACCGCCTCGCCGCAGGACTACACTGTTCTCGAGGAGGTGATCAAAAAGCTCGATATCGTCAGGGCCCAGGTCTATGTGGAGGCCATCATCGCCGAGGTGACCCTCAACAAGGTGACGCAGCTCGGGGTTCAGTGGAACTGGACCGAGGAGCCGGCAGAAGGGGGATATAGACGATACGGGGGGACGGACTTCAATATTCCCGATGCTTTAACGGATGCGGCCGTGGCCGGCTTGCTCATGGGGGTGACCAATGGGTTTGTTGGCAGCAGCGAGATCCCCGACATCAAGGCACTGCTGCAGTTGTACACCGGCGACGCCGACGTCAACGTACTCTCCACCCCGCGGCTGCTGACCACGGACAATCAAGAGGCGCAGATCATCGTGGGTGAGGAGCGCCCCTTTCTCAAGTCCTCTCAGTTGTCCGATGCGGGGACGTTGCAGACGTGGGATTACAAGGACGTGGGCATCACCCTGAAGCTCACCCCCCACATCAGCAAGGGGAAGCTCTTACGCCTCGATATCTTCGCCGAGATCAAGAGCTTTGTGGAGGATGTAGAGGGTCTGTCCGGGGCGGCGATCACCACCAAGCGCCAGGCCACTACCTCGGTGGTTGTCGAAGACGGGTCAACCGTGGTTATCGCCGGCCTGATCAGGGATGACAAGACCGGCAGCATCGGCAAGGTACCGCTGCTGGGGGATATCCCCTTATTGGGATGGCTCTTTAAATCCAGGAGTCAGACCAAGATCAAGACCAACCTCCTCATCTTCATCACCCCGCGCATCGTCACCTCAGCCGAGGACCTCAGGAAGATCACCGAGGAGGAGCAGGAGCAACGGAAGAAAAACATCGAAGAGCACCGCCTCGAGAAGAAAAAGACCTTCCCCTTGTTCGAGGACGGCGATTAAGATTAAAACAAGGGTTCAAGTCCCGTCCTGTCGCGCGGCGACATCCCATCATTAAGATTTCTATGAAAGTGGGGCGGGACACTTTGTATAATGATGCTCCTTTAAATCTTTTAAGGACATCATGCCGCAAGGCGGCAAAATCTGAATGTGTCACTTTGCGACATCCTGCTTTCCTTAGACTTAAAATTTAAGGGGCAGGGGCGGGAT
>Ga0299912_10000253_pt1 | contig 52069 bp, 37 predicted proteins | sample RVTome_2_FD_207667 | JGI IMG/M metagenome (GOLD analysis project Ga0299912, IMG submission 207667) | Soil microbial communities from uranium-contaminated site in the Upper Colorado River Basin, Wyoming, United States - RVT95D214 (version 2) ... | reverse complement strand
TTCATGTCCAGGACCTTGGCTTCGGGCGGCACCGGCGTGGAGGCCGCCTGGCCCAGGGCCTGGATCTTTCCGCCCGAGACGATGATGGTCTGGTCTTCGCGCGGCGCGGCGCCCGTCCCGTCGATGATCCGCACGTGAGTCAGAGCGAAAAGAGGCGCCTCGACCGTCACAAAGGCCTTGACCGCGGGTGAAAGCGCGGGGGGCGTTTGCCCGCCCAAGGCGGCCAAGACCAGAAGAATACAAGACAAGATAAAGAATCTACGCATGCTGCACCTCATTTTAATTTTTGCGCGACTTTATGATTATCCATTGCGGAAAATCATACTCTCCTTAAAAAGGGAGCGTCAAGCTGGTTTCTTCCCGATACAGGGATCGCTTCTGTGCCAAAAAAAAAGGGAGGGGACGGGCCCCTCCCTGCTAACGGATCCAGACTCAGATCCTCTGTAGTGGCCAACTCCGGTATATCGTTCGAAATCCTTGCTTCAACTCTTTGTCGATTTTCTTCCGATTCTCTTCCATCTGCTTGGAATAGTTTTCCTGCCATTCCTGGCGCGACCTCTCAAATTCCTTCATCTGCTTTTCGAAGTTCTCCTCTAAGCCCCTCATCCACTTCTGATCGGGCTCAAAGAACCGCACCAAGCTATTAAAATATCCTTCGTCCATCATCCCCAGGGGGCCGCCCGTTTCCTGCTCGGCCACCTCCACCATGACGCTCAGGGCTTTCTTGTCCCGCATGTATTCGATTTTGACCTTGTCGCCCTTCTTCTTGGTCTGGACCACTGAGCTCAGTTCGATGACGTTGTTCACCCGCTTCCCGTCCGCCTTGAAGATGACGTCGCCCACCCGAAGTCCGGCTTTCTCCGCCGGCCCGTCCTTGGTCAGCTCATTGATGAGCAATCCGCCGCCGTCTTTCAGCCCGAAGTACTCAGCCAAGCCCTTGGTCATCTCCTGGAGGAAGATGCCGATGAACTTGCGTTTTTCCCACTGGAAGGGCCGGAGCGGGGCCGCCGGCGGCAGGGGCTCTTTGGACGGAGGCTCATGCTGCATGGGCACTTTGGGAGGAATGGGGAAGTTGAACAGCATGGGGAACTTGATGGCCATCTCCTTGTGGATGTTCTCCTCCGTGTACTCGCCCAACTTGATCTTGACCTCTGAAGTCTTGCCTTCTCGCTCGACGAGGAACGTCACATCCTGGCCCGGCTTTCTCTTGCGGATCTCGGAAGCCAGCGTCCCGGCGTCGGATACGGGCTTTCCGTCAACCTTGAGCACCCGGTCGCCCTCCCGGAGCTTGGCCAGGGAAGCCGGGCTGTCCTTGTCCACATCGGCGATGATCACCTTATTGTCTACGTCCTGGACGATGCCCACGCCCAGCCAGCCGCGGGAGACCTTGCCCTTGTCCTTGATCTCCTGGAAAATGGCCTTGACCGTATCGATGGGGACGGCCACGGCCATGCCGGCGGCCGGCGCTTCACCTCGGCTGATGACAAAGCCGGAGCCCGCGACTTCCCTCTCCCGGAACTCAAAGACCACGGGGTTGTCGTCAAAATACACACCGCGCAGCAGGCCGATCATACGGCCCTCGGCGTCGATCACCGGGCTGCCGCTCATGCCCGGCACCACCCAGACATTCAGCCGGATCTTCTCATCGGAGGCCGAACTGACGATGCCCTGGGTCACGGCCGGCTTATTCTCCGGCGAGAGGCTGACCACTGCGATCCAGGCGCCGGGAGTCAGCTCGGCGGCGCTGCTCAGGGCCAGGGCGGCCGGAGCCTTCTCTTTTACTTTAAGAACGGCTATATGAGTTTCGGGGTCCAGGCCTAAAAAGTCGGCCTGGAGACGGCGGCCGTCGGCGGTGATGACGTTGATTTTCTTGTCCCAGGAGGAGATAAGGGCCGTGGTGACGATATAGCCGGCGTTGTCCAGGACCACGCCGGACGCGATTTTTTTCCGGCCCTCAACCCCCGCTTCGACCTTGACCACGGACGGAAAGACCGACCTGATCACGGCCTCGAGCTTTTTATCTTCGAGGACCGGCGCAGCCGGGGCTGCTCCCAATTGCAGCACGGCCGCCAAAAGCAGGGCGGCGGTGATGAATGTGATGCGTGTTCGGTTAACCATGGGCGTTCATCCCTCCTTAATATTGAATTCCCTGATAAGTCTCATCCGAGACGTTCTCCAGGATATAGATGGCATTGGGGTCCGCCGCGAGACCGCGGACCTCTTGACTGTAATTCATGGATTCCATGACCGGGATGGCCTGGGCCGCCGGAGCGCTCGTCGATGCGCTTCGGTCCGGGGCCAGCCCCCGGTTCCGGTCGGCCAAGGTGCCGGGCTTTTGCAGGACGAAAACATTAACCAGGAGGAAACAGATGAGCAGGGCGGTCAGGCCGCCGGCCAGGGAGAGCTGCAGGCCGAAGACGGAGGCCGGCGCTTTGGTCCGCTTCAGGTGGGCCAGGCGGTCCATGATCCTCCGCTCAAAATCCGGAGGGGCTTTGACTCTTCCCAGTTTCTCCAACGGGTTATGCTCTTCCATTCTCGTACTCCTTGGCCAGGGCCAATGCCTCACCGCCGGAAACGGCCTTCTCCAGGTATTTCTTCAACATGTGCCGGCCGCGGCTGATCCTGGCCTTGACCGTGCCCACCGGCTTGTTGATGATCACGGCGATTTCCTCCTGGGAATATCCTTCCACATCCTTAAGGATGACCGGGAGCCTGTAGCGCGGGTTGAGGTTGTCCAGGGCCTGCCGTAAGTTCCGGGCGAGGCCTGAATCCGCGGCGCCCTCGCTGAAGGACCCGGCTTTCAGATCGTTCTGGACGTCGTCCAGCGGGATGGTGACCGAACGGTTCTTTTTTTTAAGGTCGGTCTTGGCCAGGTTGGAGGCGATGGTATAGACCCAGGAGGAGAAGGCCGCCACAGGCCTGTACTTGTCCGCCTTGAAGTAAACCCGCATGAACGTCTCCTGGGAGAGGTCCACCGCTTTTTGGTAATCCCCGGTCATCTGATACAGAAAATTCACGATCCGATCCTTGTACAGGCTGACGATCCTGGCGAAGGCCGCCTCATCGCCTTCCCTGACCCTGGACATCAGCTCGTGTTCGTCCATTCTCAAATCCTATAACCTCGGAACTGTCCGGAACGTTACATGGCCATATCTTATTTTAGCAGAAGAAATCAAAGAAAAAAACTTCTAATTGTTGTGTTATCAGCTATATAGTTTGGGCTGCCCCCCAAGGAGCATGCCCGTGGTGAATCGACGACGATTTCCCATAAACAATTGATTTATGATGAAGTTAGGCGCTCGTCACTTCATGAAATGATATTGCGCGCAGCCGCCCGGGTTGCCCAGCTCTCCGACGGATCGGTAAAGAACATTTGCCGTCGTCGCGTCTTGAACAAACCGGGCTTGAAATAGCTTTCGGTCCACTCGTCCGTCTCCTCCAGAAAAACCCCTTCGGCTTCGCTCCCTTTGGCTTCGACTTCGTTGGCGACATCGCGGAAATAGAAATGGCGGAAGATACGGTCGAATTCGGTGAGATAAATGTCGGCCACGCGCGTATTGCCGCGGATGAGCAGCATGTTCTCGTCGTTGGCCAGCAGCGAGTCGGGCGAGAAGTTCGCCGAGCCGCTGCATATCAGCGGGTCGTCGGACAACGGGTCGATAAGCAGGAACTTGGTATGGACAAAAAAGACAAACCCGCGGTGACGGAAGTGATCCTCCTGGAGAAGCCATTTGTCCAGCTCGAATTCCTTGATCCTCTTGCGGGCCGTCGGCTGGCCGTTCTTGAACTCATACATCTCGCCCAACACGGCGCCGTAGGAGATGATAAGGTCGCGGTCCTTGGCCAGCGCTTTCTTCACCGCTTGGACGGGGGGCTTTTCCATCAAAATGAAGCGCAGGAAGTCGCGGTCCTTGGCCAGCGGTTCGACGAGCGTCTGGGTGACGCCGAAGGCAGCGGTGAACATCACCGAGCCGGCGGCGTCTTCAATGCGCCGGCCGTACCATTTGAGCAGCTCGGACTTCGTCCGTGGCGAGAAAACCGGGGAAACCGAATTGGGCGGAACGAGTTCGGGAGGGTTGGGCGTGAGGTCCATGGCCCTTCGGCGGGCTTCCTCCAGCTCCGGGTCTCTCCGCAGCGCCTCCCAATAGGAGAGGTATCGTTCGGCCACGGCCGCGTCGGCTACGAGATGGCCGACATTGCTTTGGCCGAGGAATCCGGACGGGGTGAAGTTGGTCGAGCCGGTCCACACCTGTGCCGGGTTTGTGCCGTTCCTAAGCCGGACGATGAACTTGTTGTGGGGGATTTTCGTCTTGGCCCGCGGGAACAGAACCTGCTTTCCCCCCGCCCTCCGGGGCAGGCTCGCTTCGGCGATGGCCTTCTCGTTGGCGTTCTTCTCCTGGCCGGTGGCCCCGGTCGTGTCGTGGTAGATGATGCGCACATCCACCCCCCGGTCGATGGCCGCCTTTAGGGCGTTGAGCACGGGCGGATAAGTGAACTCGTAGGCCGCCAGGCGCAGGCCGTCGCCCGCCGGCGTGCCCTGAATAAACCTCAGGCAGGCTTCCAGCAATCCTCGGGAAAGCCAGGCGGTCTCTTCGGCTTGGGGATTGTTGGCCTCTTCGTCGCTGGGAGCTTTGTTCCCGAACTCGCGGGCAAAGGCCTGGCTGGCGATGGCGCCGCGATTGAACCAGATTCCATGGCCTTGGTCGAATTCCTTCTCAGTCCGGATTTCGAACTTGATCTCCCCTCTTGGTTCGAGCTCACCCGGCCGGTTATACATGGGCAGGATGGTGAATCTATACAAGGTGTCCGGCTCAGCCGTATAGTCGCCCCACAAGAAACTTTGGACCGGATGATCCAGGGTGAGGAAGCGCATCGGTCGAGTCGGGTCCGCCGGATCCCGCGCATTCTTCGGGTCGGGGACGATCGACTTAAAGACTTTGAGCGACCGAAGCCACTTCGCCTTTCCATCGGCGGCCCCCACGACCTCGCGTTTAAAAGCGAACCCCAGGAGCCCTGGCCGGCGCTCCTCCGCGCAGTCAAGGGCAATGAGAACCGTCCTGGTCCCGGAAAATCCCCTGGCCCGAAAATCTCCCGATATCTTTAGCACACGCATAGGCCTGTCCTCCCTAAAAACGCGGGCATTCCCGCCTGACGATTTCCCCCTTTCCGCCAGCACGAATCATATCCCGCAATTGGGTGACAGTCAACTCAATCACTAAATTCCTTGCCCCTATTTCGGCAGAATCTCACTGAGCTTGTGGCGGGATTCGGGGAAGAGGTCGTCGAGTCCGACGGACCGCCACTCGGCATTGGCGGCCATCCAGACGGCCCTTTCTTTAACCCAGCGGACCTCGATGCGGTAGTACTCGCCGGCCAAACGGATGAGACGACGCAGGGCTTGAGCCGCGCCCGAAGAAAACATGATGTCCGCTTCCAGCGATGCCTCTTCTGCTTGGAGGTCCGTCACCCGCGCGCCAAGGACGTTTATGACGATGCCGCGGTAGGCTTGGAAGTGGCCTCGGAGCATCTCTTCGGTGGCGACCTTGTTGCGCCCCTCAAAGTCCTCGTATCCCTGGCTGAGGGCCGCCATGATTCCGGCCGTGTCCTCGTCCTCGGCCAGGTCGGCCATATGCCTGAACCGGTCGATGATCCTCTGCTCCTCACTAATCCCCCCGCAGGAAATGAGGGACAATCCCAACAAAGCGTAGCCGGCGGCTCGGACGAATTTGCTCTTTAAAATCTTCGGCCGTGACGGAGGCCGGCCGGCGCTCATCCGGCGCCCCCTCCCCCGCCCCCTCCGCCTCCGCCGCCTCCGCCGCTGAACCCGCCTCCCCCGCCCGAGGAGTAGTGGGTCGCCGTGGCGCTTGCCTGCAGAATGGAGGTGGACAGAGATTCGATCCCCTTAATCATGTGCTCGATTCCGCCGCCCGAGCCCAACCAGCCGCCCGGACCGCCCGCCCCGTAATACCAGACGGGCACGGACGCCCGCTGATCGGGCAAAATGACGGGCAGCATCTTGAGAATTTTCTTGGCGCTCCCGAAAACGATCCCGAATACGAGGTAGCCCTCCCAGAGCTTATAGGCCTCGGGCGGGACCTCTTTGAAGTGGGAGAAATCGCGGAGGAAGCTGCGCAGCCCCTTCCAGCGTTCGTTCTCCTCGGCCCAGGCCCTGGTCCGCCGCTTGAGGAACGGGGTCAGGACCAGGATCATGATCAGGGCGACCGGATTGAAGAGAATGATGGCGATGGGCAAGCTCACGGCTAAAAAAATATTCCGGGCCCGGAGGCTCTGGGGCTCGATGAAGCCGCGGAGCTTGGCCTCCTCTTTGACCAGGGACGTCCAGGCCCTGTACCACTTCTGGAACTCAAAGGGCTTCTTCTTTAGATAACTCTTGAGGTCCTCGAGGTCGACCTGGGTCCCGGGTCGGCCTGCCCAAGTCGGCACCTGCTCAAAGAGAAGCTTGAGGTAGTCCCGCTCGAAGGAGAGGAGGGCCCGGTCCGTGTCCACGGTCTTCTTGAGTGTGGCTAGGGTTGAGACGGCTTCCCTGGTGCCGAACAGGCCGCTTTTCCGGGTGGGCCGGTCCTCGAGCTCGACGTAGCCCCGGCGCGCCAGGTCGAATAGGGTGGCGGTGAAGGAGCGCGGCGTCGGATAGCTGTATCCCGCTTGGTGGACCAAGACCTCGACCAGGGCGGGCGGGAGCTCAGAGGGAAGCTCGCGCCAATACTCGGGAATCCCCTCGAAATGGTAGTCGCGGCCGACCCGTTTCCAGACCCCAACGTAGATCGCCAGCCAGAGGAGGGGGCCGAGGATGAGCCAGGCGACCCAGGCCACGGCGATCGTCGTGATCTGGCGACGCCGCCGCGCCCGCTCTTCGACCGTGCGCTGGACCCGCCCGATCGTATCCTGGACAAAGCGGGCTTCCTCGGCTTTGATCGAGGCCCGGGTTCGCCCGGTCCCTGGAAGGCCCTGGACCAGACCGGCCGGCCAGACCACGCGGATTTCGACGGACTGATGGGAGGGGACGTCGGTGGCCGTGAAGCGGGCCGTCCGGAGGTCCACGATCTCTGCCCATCCGGTAAGAGGCCCGTGTCCGTAAATGAGGAGGTCGTCTCGGGAGAGCACTTCCCGGGGCAGCGAGACCTCTATGGCCACCGCGCGGGCGGCCTTATCCCAACCGCTCCCGATGGGTTGCCAGTAGAGCTCGGTTACATCCGGATAAGTGATGACGCCGCCTTTTACGATGTACCGAATATGGAAGGTCCGGCGTTCGTTGCGGGCTGAGTAATACCACTTTGCCTGGAAAGTCCCGTTCTCGAACCAGGTCTCGACCCGGAGCGGAGTCCGCTGCTCGTCGGAGACAGAAAAATCCTCGATAGCGGCGTCGTAGCGGTAGCCTTGGCGGTCGAGCCGGAGCGGGATCCAGAGCGTCGCCCAGGAAAACCGCCCCTGGAACTCATAAGTTCGGAACTCATCGACCGAAAACGAGCCGTCCTCCCGGATGCTGATACCAATCCGAACCTCGGGGAAGTCATAGTCCTTGGTTTCTGCGGCCAGCGGACCGGCCAGGCCCGCGAAAAGAATAGCGAAGACGATGGCCGCCGCGACCTTTCCGCTGACGCCTGTCCGTATTTTCATGGCCCGCACTCCTCGAGCTCCGAATAACATACGTAAAAACTCCGGCTCCGTATGATTGCTCCTGCTCGACATGATATATCAGACGGAGAATATCAATTTGAGCGATGAGCGTCAACTTGAATCTGGATCTTCGACCTACGCTCCGGCCGACGAAGAGCCTCGAGCCGCGTCACCCCTGCTTAAATTCGGGGCTATCACAGAAATAGGTATTCAACTCCTGGCTTCAGAGGAATGGCAACGAGAAATACGATATAATATGACAGTGATAAGAATATGGATATCGGACGGGGAATCATATAGAAAGGAGGCGCCCTGATGATGAAAAGATTTTCTATCGTCGTTTTCATCTTGTTGATTTTCCTGGCCTCTCCCGCCCTGCGGGCCGAGGAGCCCGGCCTGGAGGGACACTGGACAGGAGTCATTGAGGTCCCGGGCTTGAAGCTGGAGGTGGACCTCGACTTCGCCCGCCAAGCCGACGGGACCTGGAAGGGGGACATCTCTATCCCCGTTCAGAACGCCCGCGACCTGCCGCTGGACAACATCGCCCTGAAGGGGGTTGAATTCTCCTGCGTGATCACCGGCATTCCCGGCAGCCCGGCCTTCAAGGGGACGCTCGCGACGGACGGGAAGACGATCTCCGGCGACTTCAGCCAGGCGGGAAAAACATTCCCCTTCTCCCTGAAGCGGGGCGAAGACCCGGCCCTGGCCGCCGGCAGGGCGCTGGCCGGTTTTGACGAGCTGCTCGCCCGCGGGCTGAAGGAGCTGGACGTCCCCGGTGTGGCCGTGGCCATCGTCAAGGACGGCAAGGTAGTCCTGGCCAAAGGCTACGGCTATCGGGACCTGGAAAAGAAACTCCCCATGACCACCGACACTCTCCTGGCCATCGGTTCTTCATCCAAAGCCTTCACCACCTTCGCCCTCGGAGTCCTGGTCGACAAAGGATTGGTGGATTGGGATACGCCGCTGCGCACGTACATCCCCTGGTTCAAGCTAAAAGACCCCTTTGCCGGCGAGCGGCTGACGCCCCGCGACCTGGTCACCCACCGCTCCGGGCTGCCCCGCCACGACCTCCTCTGGTACAACAACCGCAGCCTCAATCGCGAGGAACTGGTGCGCCGTCTGGCTTACCTCGAGCCCACGGCCGACCTGCGCACCCGGTTTCAGTACAACAACCTGATGTTTCTCACCGCCGGCTTCTTGGTGGAGACTCTGACCGGAAAAAGCTGGGAGCAATCGGTGCGCGAAATCGTTTTCGCCCCGCTGGGCATGGGCCGGAGCAACTTTTCTGTCGAGGACTCGAAGAAGGACGCCGACCACGCCCTGCCCTATATCTACCGGGATAAAAAAATCACGCTCATCCCCTTCCGCAACATCGACAACGTTGGCCCGGCCGGGGCGATCAACTCCAGCGTCAATGAGATGAGCCGTTGGCTGCTGGTTCATCTGGGCGGCGGCAAGATCGACGGCCGGCCGGTGGTCAACCCCCAGACCCTAGCCGAGCTGCACGTGCCCGCCATGCCCACCGGCGCCGCCTCCGCCGAGCCGATGATCCAGAGCGTGGGCTATGCCCTGGGCTGGTTCGTCGACACCTATCGCGGCCACCGGATGGTTCACCACGGCGGCAACATCGACGGATTCACCGCCCAAGTGGCCTTTCTCCCGCAGGACAGGATCGGCGTCGTGGTCCTGGCCAACATGAACGGCACGGCGCTGCCCGTGCTCTTGGCGCGGTATGCCGCGGACCTGCTGCTCGGCCTGGAGAGTCGCGACTGGATCGCCGAGACGGCCAAGCGCCTGGCCGAGGGCCGCCAGGCCGGGGAACAGGCCCAGAAGAAGGGCAAGGAGCGCCGGGTCATCGGCACCAACCCGGCCCACAAGCTCGAGGAGTATGTCGGGGTTTACCATCATCCCGGCTACGGCGACCTCAGCGTTGAGATGAAGGATAAAAAGCTGACCTTCACCTACAATGCTATCACGACGCCGCTGGAGCACTGGCACTACGAGACGTTCAACGGCCTCAGCGCCGACGACCCGGCCTTCGAGGATTTCAAGATCACCTTCGGCACCGGCGTCGCCGGCCGCGTCGCCTGGCTGGAAGCCCAGCTCGAGCCGACCCTGGAACCGGTTCGGTTGACCAAGAAACCCGACGCCCGGCTGTCCGACCCCGCCTATCTCCGGAAGCTCGTCGGCCGCTATCAACTGCCCGGCCAGGTGGCGACGGTGAGCCTCAAGGGCGAAATCCTCACCATGGTCCTCCCCGGCCAACCCGAATTCGAACTCCTGCCACAGCCCGGCGATGAATTCATCTTCAAGCAGGTGAAAGTGGTTAGCATTCGTTTCATCAGCGACGGCCAGGGGAAAGTCACTGGGCTTGAGCTGAACCAGGGGGGCGCGGTCTTCGAGGCCAAGCGCCTCGAGGAAAAAGACAAGTGAATTTTGCCCGGGGCGCGGCTTGGCTAGGTTCAGTTTAAAGGCCTGGGCCTGATCCCCAAATAATAGGCGACGTTGGCCTGGGGGTCGGGCCGAGTTTTTATCCGGTCCGACGCCGACCTTCGGCTGGCCATCATAGGAAGTGGAATACTCCCTGGAGCTTGGAGGCTGGACAACGCCTTGAACGGCGGTCATGATCAGCGCGTCTTTATTGGTCTTTAAAGCGCTCGGCCTATTGGGCTCGGAGAGTGCGGGAGTTTTTTTTGCCCGAAGCTGATCCCCAAGAAATGGCCGATGTTTGCTTTGAGGTCCATCCGCACCGAAAACCTTCCGAGTTTTGAGGAGAGAATCGGAGTGACGGCAATGCCCAAACCTGAAACATCACTCGGCCCGCTGCAGACAACCCCGACCGTCGCCCCGCCCCGGTAGTAGCCTTTTCCATAGTCCGTTTCGGTATCCTTCAGCAAGACGATGTCTCCGAACCGGAGTTCCTCGAGGCCATAGTCTTTGATGTCGGGCGGATAGCAGGTTTGGATATGCCAGTTGCCCGTGAGGCTCGAGCCTCCTGCACCCTGGCCGACAATCTCCGCCGGAATCTCCTTCACCACGGGCACCTCGAGCTTCCCATCACTGATTTTCGTGACGAGCTTTTCCAAGACCTCGGGAGCCAGTCCATGGACAAAAACATCCTTGAACCCCTCAATTTCAAGCCCGATTCCACAGGCTTTTACAGCCAAACTGTCCCCAATGGCCAGCTCATCCAGAACGCTGTCCTCGAAATGGACCAATACAAAATTGCCGAACTTCCCGATGACGATACCCTTCTCGCCTTTGGCCCCGCCGCTCATGACTTTGACTTCGTTTCCAATGGAAGCATAGACGGGCCAGGCCCCTTGAAAGCGCTCCTCTCCAATCCCTTCCGTGGCAACGCCCATGGTCGCCCGGTCGCCCGAGGCCCAGCCGAAAACTCTGTCGCCGATTTTGAGGTTGTAGTTTATGCTCCCCGTCCCGATGGCCATCTTGGGTTTTCCATCCCAGGTGACGGTGTATCCCCGCGACGGCTGCGGGGGCGCGACCTGGCCCTGAATGGCTATGGTGAGAAGTTTGTTCTTATTGGTGGCCAGGGGCTGGGTCTTATCCGCGGGGCTAAGAGAACAGGATAGAACGAGCACCAGGGCTATCACCCTGAACAAGTCATGGCCTTTTTTGTTCATCACGGCTCCTTTCTAAGAGTTTAGAAAAAGATTAGTTGGGCAAGGATGAAATCTCAATTCTAGGAACGAAATGATCAACGCTTCCTTGGGAAAGATGGCAGACGGGCCCTTGAAGAATTCTCGGTCGCCGGCCAGGGCGGTGTCGGGCACATGAAAATAGATAATCCGGCCGCCGAAGATCCTGTTCCCGAGCGCGCGGTTGACTCCGGCCATCCCTGAGAGCTAAGATGCCCGCCAAGGAACTCAAAACCATGATGAACCGAACCTACGCCATTCTCTTGGGAGTATTGCTGGCCGCGGCCGTGGCTTTCACGCCGGCGGCCGGGACGGAGGATCCCATGTCCGTTAAAATTGAGAAAAAGACCTGTTCGGCGGCCGACGACGTGGTCATCGTGTATTCGGCCGCGGGCGCGGGCGAGCCTGCCCTGGTTTTCATCCACGGCGGCCTGGCGGACCGTAGCTTCTGGGACTCCCAGCTAAAATTTTTTGCCGGCAACCACCGGGTCGTCGCCCTCGATCTCCCCGGCCATGGAGAATCGGGCTCGAACCGCACACGCTGGGGCTACCCTGAGTTCGGGGCCGACGTCAAGGCCGTCGCCGATACTGAAAAATTGAACCGGATCATCCTCTTTGGGAATTCGCTCGGCGGACCAGTGGCCGTAGAGGCGGCCCTCCTCCTGCCGGGACGCGCCCTGGGGGTTGTGGGCGTAGACACCTTTCAGAGCCTTGATTATACGATCACAGCCGAAGAAGCACGAGCGAGAGCGGAGGCCTTCCGCGACAACTACACAGGCAACATGAAGCAGATGGTCAAAGCCCTGTTCCATCCCTACGCTGATCCCGCCTTGGTCGCAGACGCCGAAAGACGCATGATGAACACTCCTCCACAAGCCGCCTACGCTATGTTCATGTCCATGGCCGGCTACAATCCGGCCGAATCGGCCCGCCGCCTGGCCGTCCCGCTGCGGGCCATCAACGGCGACCTCTATCCCACGGACTTGGCCGGAGTCCGAAAAGTCAAGGCCGATTTCCAGGCAGTCATCATGAAACACATGGGCCACTACCCCATGCTCGAGCGGCCCGAGGAGTTCAACCGTCTAGTGGCCGAGGTTGTCCAGGAGCTCAGCCGCAGATAGCTCAATTTCTACATATTTCTAGCCTTTTGCGATCCAATTACTTCTGGTTTTACAATTTTCTCAATATTTCTTTGTCAGTTTCCTAGTTGTGCGCCTCGTAAGTTCCTTGGCATAGTCATAGCCTTGAAAGACGCACAACCGCCGGGAAGCTTGAGGGGGGCGGCGTGGCCCCCTTCAGGGGATCAGCGGAGCGGAGCGAAGCGCCGAGGGGGGAGCTTGACTCCCCCCTGGAAGTGTCCCGTCTCCGCAGCCGACTTGTGAAAGGAAATTTTGAAACGGGACACTAGCGATGGAGCACGATATTCATCTTATTACCAAATGACCGGCCGCTTTTCGGGCGGGCGGTAGAGTTTGTCTCCCGGCTTGATGTTGAAGATGGTGTAGAACTCCGGCACGTTGAAGGGCGCACCGTTAACCCGGAACTCGCCCCAGGGGTGGACATCTTCCTGAATCTGGCGCTTCAAGGCTTCATTCCGGATCTTGCCCCGCCACAGCTGGGCAAAGGCCAAGAAGAATCTCTGGTCATCGGTGAACCCGTCGATCGGCTCGGGCCTTTTCTTCCCTTCCAGAGAGAGATGATAGGCGTCCAGGGAAACGGTCAGCCCGGCATAATCGGCGATGTTCTCTCCCAGGCTCAGCTCGCCGTTGACCGGCACGCCGTCCGAAGTGGTGAAGGCCCCATATTGTTCAACCAGGAGCTTGGTCTGCTGTTTGAATTTTTCGGCATCTTCCGGGGCCCACCAATCGCGCATATTGCCGTCTTTGTCGAAATTCCGCCCCTGGTCGTCGAACCCGTGGCTCATCTCGTGGCCGATGGCCATGCCGATGGCGCCGTAGTTCATGGCGTCGTCCGCATCGGCAAAGAAGAAAGGCGGCTGCAGGATCCCCGCGGGAAACATCATCTTATTGTACAAGGGATTGTAGCCGGCATTCACCTCCTGGGGTTTCAAGTCCCATTTGGCCGTATCCACAGGTTTGCCGAATTGCTCCATATTCTTCTCGAATTCGATGCGGCCCACGCGTATGATGTTGGACATCAGGGAGTCCCGGCCAATCTCCAGCTTGGAATAATCCTCCCACTTGGAAGGATAGCCGACTTCTACCCTCATCCCCTCCAGCTTGGTTAGGGCTTCCCGGCGGGTGGCCTCGTTCATCCAGCTCAATTTTTCGAGGCGGCCTCTCATGGCCTTTTTGACGAAGAAGACCAGCTCATCCATCCGTTCCTTGGAGGCCGGGGGGAAATACTTCTCAGCGTACATCTGACCCACCAATTCTCCCAGGACGTTGCTGGTCAGGTTCGACATCCGCTTCCAGCGATCTTCGATCTTTTGGATTCCAGTCATGACCTGAGCGTAAAAGCGGAAATTTTCATTAACGAACGGGGAAGAGAGATAAGGAGCGTAAGTGGTCACAAGCTGCCAACGGAGGTAGGCCTTCCAATCGGCCAGGGAGATCTCCGAAAGCATCACTCCCATTTCCTTAAAAAAATCGGGGGAGGTGACAATGACCTCGGCTATGGCGGTTCCGCCCAGGTTGGCCAAATAGCGAGTCCAGTTGAATCCCGGAACTTGTGTTTGCAGCTCAGCCAGCGTCCGCTTGTTGTACAAAGCCGGCAAGTTGCGGAGCTCAACGCGTGTCTTGGAGTGCCGGGCCAGGCGGGTTTCGATGTCCATAACGGTCTGGGCTTCGGTCGCCGCGATCTCAGGCGTATCGCCCAGAAGGGTGAGCATAGCCGCGACATGCTTGAGATATTCCTTGCGGAGCTTTATCGAGTCGGCATCCTCCTTGGTGTAGTAATCCCGGTCGGGCATTCCCAGCCCGCCCTGGCCCAGGTAGAAGGAGTAGGCCTTGGCGTTCCGAAAGTCCATCAGGACTCCGGCGCCGAAGAGAGGGACGAAACCGGACTTGTGGAATTCAGCCACTAGGTCCTGCATCTCCTCGATGCTCTTCAGACCGGCAATCCGCGCCAAATTTTCGCTCAGGGGCTTGGCGCCCAAGGCCTCGATCTTCTCCTTATCCATGGCTGCCGCATAAAAATCTCCGACTTTCTGGGCAGCGCTTCCCTTGACCGCGGAGCCGGAAGTGGCGGCCAGGGCGTCAAACAAGTCCCGAAGCCGCTCCCGGTTCTGGTCGCGGACTTGGGTGAAAGAATCATAAGAGCTCTTGTCCTCCGGCAAAGCCAGGGCCTTGATCCACAGGCCGTTGGCGTAGCGATAAAAATCATCGCCGGGCTTAAAGGTAAGATCCATGTTCGCCCTGTCCAGGACCGGCACGGCCTTTTCGCCGGTCTCAACCGGAGCAGCTAAGGCCGCGGTCAGCAGAAACAGGGCCAGAAATAGCCTGAGGGTTTTTGAGGGCAGCATTTTCATTTATTTCTCCTTGCAATAAAAATTACAAAATGCCAGAAACAGACCTCGCCGGCAAATTATGCCCTCCCCCGCCCTGGAGGAGAATCCATTTTCGACGACCGATCAGACGGAACGCCGAAAGGGCCAGAAAAACCGACGAGACGAGACGGACCGCGCTGGAGCTCAGCCCAGACGGTCTTTCAATTTAGCCACATACCGCCGGCTCAGAACGAAGGGCTCCTCAAGTCCCTTGAGATAGACCCGGAAGGAGTAGTTGAACCATTCCTCGACCTTCTCGATGAATTCCATGTTGATGATCGTGGAACGATGGATGCGGAGGAATTGTTGAGATGGAAGCCGGACATCCCATTCCTTCATGGACTTGAGCGTCAAGCCTTTCAACCCCTCACAGGTCATCACCTCCGAATAATCTCCGGCCGCCCGGATATTGGTGATGGTGTTGATTTTCAGGAATTTGAAATGCTTGCCCAGCATCAAAAACAGCCGGTCGTCGTAGTTGAGCTCCCGCGTCTTCAGCGGGATGTCCGTTTCTCGATGCTCCAGCCGTTCGATGGCCCGGGCCAGACGGTCGGGGTTGACGGGCTTGAGCAGATAATCCAGGGCGTTGACCTCGAAGGCCTGGATGGCGTATTCGTCAAAAGCCGTGACGAAGATGACCTGAGCCTCCACGTCGATTTTTCCCAGGAGGTCGAACCCGGAATCGCCGGGCATCTGGATGTCCAGGAAAATGACGTCCGGGTTCAGAGTTTGGATGGCCTTGACCGCCGTGGGAACGCTATCGGCTTCGCCCACAACCTTGATGTGCTCGTAGGGCTCCAGGAGCGAGATCAAATCCTTTCGAGCCAGCCGCTCGTCATCGACGACGAGGGCTGTCAATGATTTTTTCATTTCAACCTCCCTCCTGCCCTTGGATGGTCAATTGAACATGAACGGACCCGTCTTTTTCAAAAATGGCGATCCGGTGCCGGTCGGGAAAAGCATTTTCTAGCCTGCGACGGACATTGTCCAGGCCGGTCCCGGTCCCCAGGCTGTCCGGACTCTCCGGCGGCGAGGGCTCCACCCATTTTCCCGTATTCCGGACTTCAATTACCAGGGAATGGTCCTGGAGGCGCGCGGCCAGATGAACGATGAGAGGCATGGGGCCGGTGCGCATCCCGTATTTGATGGCGTTTTCGACCAGAGGATGGATCAAGAAGCTCAAAACGGGAAATTCGGCCGCTTGGGGTTGGATATCATACCGAACATCCAGCTTGTCCTCGTAACGTCTTTTCTGAATGGCAAAATAATATTGAATGGCCTCCAACTCCTCCCGGAGCGGCACATCGGCATAATCTTTGCTGATGAGAGAATAGCGCAGAAACTCCGAAAGCTCGGTGATCATCTCCCGGGCTTTATCCTCGTTTTCATCAACCAGGGCCCGGATGGAATTCATAGCGTTGAACAGAAAATGGGGGTTGATCTGGTAGCGTAACATTTGGAGCTGAGCTCCCTGGGCCAGGGCATTGGCTGTGCGGGCCCTTTCTCCCTGCTCCTTCCATTCCCCCCAGGTCTTTATCCCGAAGTAGAGCGATGTCCATCCTAAGAGCGGAACGACTTTGGAAAGGATGGCGGCCACATACAGTTTCCAGATATTCTGGAGGCCTTCTGACTCTCGCATAATAAAGATGCTGCTCAGAACCTCAACCACCAGCCAGAGGTTGGCTACGACGAAGGAGGCAACCGCTCCGATCAGGATGGAAGTCCTCCAGGGGCGCTGATGAAATCCGGTTTTCTTATAGAAAAACCTGAGTGGAAAACAGAATAGGAAACCGACCATGTAGATATACAGAAAATAAATAAGGGGCGGATCATTTTTCCACTCATCGGTGTAATAGAAAAATGCCATAGCCCCGGTCAAAGCAAGCCAGCCCGCTACATGAAAGACCCAGAACAGAGACCGCCAGTTTCTCAGCTTCCTGTTCATTGCGGCCCCAGCGCATCCTTGCCGATGACTAGACGGGCATGAACCGCATTCTCTTTTTCGAATATTTCAAACCGATGGTTCTCCGGGTAGGCTTCCGCCAGGCGCTGGCGCACATAGTCCAGGCCCCGGACCAGGCCGGAAGACTGCTTCTGTTCCGAGGGTTCAATCCAGGAGCCCGAATTGCTGATCTCGACCTGAAGGCCCTCCGGACAGGCCTCGGCCATGACCTGGATGTTCAGGGGCAAGGGGCTGGTGCGCATTCCATAGCGCAACGCGTTTTCGGCCAGGGGATGAAGAAGAAAACTCACGATGGGAAAATCATCGACCGCGGGGTCGATGTGAAAGGAGACATTCAATTTGTTCTCATACCTGACCTTCTGGATGTTGAAGAAGTGACGGACAGACTCCAGTTCATCCCGAAAGGGAACGTTCTTGTAATTTTTGCTGATTAGGGAATAACGCAGAAATTCCGAAAGCTCAGTCACCATTCTTTTGGCCGCCGTTCGGTCCTCGGCAATCAGGGCCCGGATGGAATTCAAGGCGTTGAACAGGAAGTGCGGGTTCATCCTGTAGCGGAGCATCTGGAGCTGGGCGGCCTGGGCCAGGGCCTGGTCCCTTTCCGTCTGTTCTTTCCGGGCCATCCATTCCTGCCAGAAATTGACTCCGAAATAGAGCGCGCTCCAGCCGATGATCGGCACGAACCACCACGCCAACTTGTATAAGTAGAGGGAAAACGTGGGGGCGGGCTTCAGAGCTGCCCAGCCCAGGAAGGGAACCCTGAGCAAGCCCCAGAGCCAAATCAACACGTTCAGGCCAAGGAAGCACGAGAGCAAAATCGCAAGGGACAGTGAGAGAACCGACAGGTCCCGGGTTCTCACCCTTCGGTAAACATAGCGGAGGGCCAGCGTGACCAGAAATCCCGCGGCCATTCCAGTCGCATACCTTTCTGCCAGCGCAGGGGTCAGCATTGCCCTCGTCCAATAGGCCATGAGGCTGAGGATGAGGAACAGGAGCCATCCCGATATCTGGAGCACCCAGAAGAGACGCCCCTTCTTTTTCAGATTGATCAACGGTCGACCACTCCCTCGTCCATCCCTTTTTTCATAGAATAGCACACTTACCGGCGGTGATGAATGATCCCTCCTCTCCCATCCCAATCCGGTTGCAGGAGGAGATATAGCAAAGATGAGACTCTTTGAAAATCAAAATCTTTCGAGCGGTGAATTCTCTCGACGAGCGGTCGCTGGGGACTATGACCCGCCGCTCACATATTCCAGCGGTAGGAAGCCTTCAGCAGGAAGATGTTGTCGCCGGGCGCTGTCAAAAGGTCGGACAAGTCCCGGCCCAGCATCAGCTCGCCGGGATGGGCATAATCGGCCCGGTTCTGAGTCCAAACAAAATAGAGCAGCGAGCCGGGCAGGTACTCCCAGCGGAGGACGACCGTGCCGCGCAGCGACTTATAGTTGAAGTCGGGGTTGCCGAAAGCAAAAAGGGCCGCTGGGCCCTCGCCGTCCGGGTCCACGAAATAAGCGCCATCGGAGTAATCTACGGTCGAGCCGTTCCAGCCATAGGCGTTCCACTCAAAACTCGAGGGCCGGGCCAGCTCCTTGAATTCATCGAACTTGCCCACAGCCAGGAAGGGCTGGAGGTAGGCCTGGAGCGAAAGCCGCGGGGTGAAGGTCCAGTCCAGCCGAATGTCGGTGGCGATGGTCTTCTGGTTGAGACGGCCAAAGACGTAGCGACAGCCGTAAGTTGAAGTCATGGTCGCATCCGTCACCCGGGTCACCCACTGTAGGCTGTTTCTCTCAGACCCCAGCGAAGGCCCTATGGAGAGGTCTATGTTCGGCGCAGGCTTCCAGCGCAGGCCGACGTAGACGCTCCATTCGGCGCTAAGAGCGGGACGAACGAAAACGTAGTTCGAGCTCTCCATGACCACGGGCTTGCGGCTGTCGGAAGAAATATAGCCGCTCATCTGATAGCCGTAGGGGATGAGGGCCATCGGGCCGCCCCGGGTGAGGGTCTTGCTCAAGGATTCAGGAAAGTAATCCGCCTCGATGTTGACGCCCCAAAAGTTCCAGAGCTGTGCCTGGAAAAGGCCGACGGCTGCATCCCAGATCTTGTTGCCCCCGAAATCCATATTGAGGCCGTAGCCTGCGGCCACTAGGGCATAGCGGAAAACTTTGCCGGGCTTGGTCCACTGATAGCCGTCTATGGTCGCAAGGTTGATAATGTCGGAAGCGCTGTACTGGAACCCCAGGTCGTTAGGGTCGAACCCGGGGGACAAGGCTCCGACTTGGGCCAGGCCGATCCAGTTTCCGTTCTGCTTGGCCAGGGAGAATTTTCCCCCCCAGCCGGTGAGGGAGGTGGCATTGGGGTCCACTTGGAGATGGTCGGCATCCGGCCGCTGGTAGTAGTGCATGGAGGAATACTGGAGGCGGAGGATATCCTGGGTCGAGCCCTCGATCCGGGTACCGCCCAGCCAGCCGCCGATGACCCAGTTGCGCTTGGCGTCCAGAAAATGCCAGCCGTCCACGGCAAGGCTAAAGGCCTTTCGGCTAAGAATGCCGTCAAGGATGGGAGCGTCGTTGTCGCGCAGGACGCCCGTGGCCATGAAACCGATGCCGCTCCGCCCTTTATCAATGTCCTTCTGGGCGCGAAGAACACCGTAGAAAGAGAAGGGTTCCACTTCCTGCTTAAGACGCGTTCCCATCTGGTCGATTTCAGCAAACTCGCCGGCCGTCAGGGCGCTGATCAGGCCCACGTTCCAGGTGCCCAGCTTGCCTGTGACTTTGGCCGCGCCCAAAATGGTCGAACGGTCGGGGATGCTAGTGTATCCCTCCTCGGTCACGTATCCTTGGGGAGCGCGGCCGATGCGCCGGCTGTAGAAAAACGTCGGGCTGGGCCAGTTGAACCCGGCATTCATATAGAGCCCGCCCCGGCCGAAGCCGTCAAAGATCGAAGCGCCTTCAATGAAGAAGGGTCGTTTCTCCGAATAATAGGTTTCGTAGGCCGAGAGGTTGATGACCGCCGGGTCGACCTCGACCTGGCCAAAGTCTGGGTTGACCGTAGCGTCCAGCGTCAGGTTGCTCTTCAGGCTGAGTTTGAGGTCGAAGCCCGCGTTCCCCACGAACTTCTTCCCGGTCTCAAAAGGATTGCCCCCTTCTTCAGGCCGGAACTGGGCCTGGCCGACAGTGTAGGGCATGAGCTCGATGTGCCGGCCGGGCTTGATGCCCTGGATGCCCTCCAAATGGGCGAACTTCGAGACAAAGGCCGGTTCGCTTTTGGGCACCCAGGCGTAAGTGACCGTTTCATTCTTACGCTTGATGACGCGGCGGAAGTTCACCCCCCAGGTGTATTCGTCTTTTTTGGGAAAGCGCAATTGGTTAAAGAGGATGCGCATTTCCACGATCCAACCCTGGCCGTTGATTTCGGTCTTCGCCTCCCAGACGCCGTCCCAGGAATCGTCTTCCTCCACATCGTTGGACAGAGTCGAGTCCATGATCGAGCCGATGGGGTTAACGCTGAAGGCATAGCCCGTCCGCTTATCGAAGTAAGGGTCGACGGCGACAACGAACCAATCCGAGTCGACCTGGGAGTCCCGCCGGCCCAGGCGGCCGATGATCTTGTCCGGCTGGCTGTCGTAGCAATAAGCCGCCACATAAAAGGCTTTGTCGTCATAGGCCACCCAGACTCTGGTCTGTTCCGTGGCCTGCTCGCCGTCTTTGGGGTCGTTTTGGATAAATCCTTCGCTGGCCTCGCCCTGCCAGACCTTTTCCTCCAGCCGGCCGTCAATGATTACGGGCTCTTCGGCCCGGACAGCCTTGACTACCCTCGGACTGGAGGGGGCGGGCTGCTCCTTGTCATTGTTCTTGGTTGCTGATATCAATGGCACCATAAGCAGGATTATGGAAAAAATTATGAAAAGAATGATCTTTCGCATGCTTTGAGGTACTCCTTGCCTTTGAATTCATGGAGCGAAGTGTAAGCTTTAGGTCCACTTTTTACTAACAGAATTCGACAAGCGGCTGAAATAGCCGCTGGGGAGCAGAACATGAGGATCTAATATCCCAATTTGGCCGAAGAATTTCGCTTGTCCTTTCATCTCAGAGGCGTGTTGCACCGCTTAAAGATGTCCATGACCTTCCATCGATTATCCCTGGCCGCGTTTCGAACACTTTTATAGGATAAAAGGCCGATGAAAGATTCATTGAAAAGGAGAATGATACCTATGAAGGATTTGAAACTCGGCCTGGGAGCAGGCTTGTGTGCTATCGGCGCCCTGGGCATCATTCTAGGACCGATGCTGGGCCTGGCCGAGCTGGGACGCCCCTGGAGTTTCCTGGTGGGCTTCATCTTTGGCCTTATGGCCGGAACCGGAACGGTATTGAGTCTCGCCGGGCTGTCGGAATGGAGACGGCCTCCGGCGAATAAATAACCACAGAGAATCGGAAGATGCCAATTTATATGCTTTTCCATCGCGGAATTAACCTGCCGAGGTTGAAACGGCAAGAATTGATCGATAGTTCGGAAGGAGGGAACCTTGAAAATCATTAAAAAAGCGTGCGTTTTCTTATCCCTGGGCATTTATCTGCCTTGTGCAGGAATGGATACCGCAGAAGATGTGCTTCATAGATACGCTCGGGTCATGGCCGGGCGGTCCGATATAGCGAAAATCGAAACCATGGTCGTCAGGGCCATATATTCCTATCCGGATACGGGCAATCAATTTGAGGCCGTATTTTATTGGAAACGTCCCAATTTATCACGGACCGAATTCCGCCAAAAACCGAAACAAGTGATTGCCTTTGACGGACAAAAAGCCTGGACAGCTTCCCTTGACCCGGATACGGACTTCGTCATCAACTCTCAGGAAATGCCTGATTCAAGCCCCTATGCGGCGAATTATCGCCGCGCCCCTGGTTTTGAAGGGATCATCGGCGGCCCTCCCCTTAATTACAAAAGTATGGGAATCGCAGCCGTTCTTGTCGGGGTTGTGGCTGTCGATGGGGTGAAAGCCCACAACCTGTGCTTAACTTGGCCCGACGGATTTGCCAGAAATTACTTCTTCAATTCCGAGAACGGTTTTCTGATATTCGAAGAGGTTAAGGATCAAAAAGGGCTCATCCATACCTCACGCTTATCCGACCACAAGGACATGGGGGGCCTTTTTTTGCCGTGTTTCAGGCTGAACAAGGGCCCGCTGGTCAATGATAAGCGAATCATCGTGCATCAAAAAATTATTGAATTGAAAACAAACGTGCCCTTGCCAGACACGCTGTTCATCAGGCCGGGTAGAAACTAGCTCTTATCCTATATGCTTGAAAGATAAAAGCTCGACCAGACTCAGCGCCTTGGGCGCTATTTCCTTCCCTAGCGAATGGTTCCCTTGTTTTTCAATTCTTTGAGAATTTCCAGGACTCGGACATGGCCGGGCGCAAGCCTGATGACTTCTTCGTAATTCTTGATGGCCCCGGCCAGGTCGCCGAGTTGAAGGCAAGCATCGCCCAGCCCCTCATGGGGATTGACATGCTCGGGAAAAAAATGCCTATAGACCTCAAAAACCTTTTGGGCCAACTCGGGCTTTTTCCGCCGGAGAAGCATTTGCCCGGTGTTGTGCAGGGCGTGTCCGGCGGGGAGGACTGTCTCGGCCGTTCCCGCCCTCATGGTCCTAAGCAGGTCGATCATTTTCCCATATTTCTCCTCAACAGCCGCCTTCCGCATGCTTTGGCTGAGCGTCAGCGGCCGAGGAAGCTCATATTCGCTGAGCTCCAAGGAATCATCGACCAATGCATTGTAAACTGAGATGAAGCTTCTGGGGCCTGTCGCCATGCTCGAGGCCAGCGCCCGCCTGCCCAGCTTGTCGTCTATCGTCTTGGCCAAAAAAGCGCCGGCCACATAAAGCGCACGCTGCTGGACGCCGACCTGAAAAAGATTCTTGCGGAACGCCTCCGCCGGCTGTCCGGCCGCGCCGGCCAGGAGGGAGTTCACCTGGCCGATGGCCTTCCTCACCTCGGCGACGTTTTTCACTCGGGAATAATCCCGGAAGATATCGGCCGGATATTTTTTTGCCGCCAGGTATCCGGCATAAGTGGCCAGGCCTTCATTCTGCAGGCTGTACACCAGGTCGTATTCCTCGGCGCTGTTCAAGGGAATTTCCCTCATCAGGCATTCGCTTCTGTAGTAGCCGACATGGAACAACTCGTGCACGATCGTGTTGAAAATTTCATTTTCCCGGTCGGACGGACGGAAGGCAGGAATGTTGAGGACGATGTTGAAATTCTTCTGAAAGCCGTGTGGCACGATGGCCGTGGTGAAGAACACGGTTGTGGACAGCTGGTCCGCACCCTGCGGCAGAAATGAAGCCAACAGGGGAAGCGCATAGTCGAGAAATTGATCCTTGTGCCTTTGCAGCTCTTGGACCTGCTGCAGGGCGGGAAGCGCCGGACGCTCCCCTGCCGGCCGCCCGGCAAAGCCCTTGATGACATCGACCCAACCCTGCGGCGGGACAGGATAGCCGACCTCTTTGTGCCAGCAGGCGGTCAGCCAGTAAGCCCGGTCGTCGCGCCAGAAGCCGTCGGCATCCGCCAGCACGGACTCCGGCTGCAAACAGAGCTTTTCCAGAGAGGTGAAATCGAATTCGATCCGCGGCCGTCCGCCTGCGTCGGCCTTTTCGGCCCAGGCCGGCAGGCAGCCAATCGAAAACAGGATAATGATTCCTGCCCTCAACAGGCGGCCGATATTTTCAAGGATCTGTCTGGGCGGCATGGTGGCTTGCATTCCGCATTTTTTCCCGGAGTTGCGGCCGGCTCAAGATAAAATCGACGAACGGCCGACGGCGTCTGTAAGCGGACGAAATATTCCCGGGGGAAGGCGACTTTCTATTTATTCTTGGGCGAGGATATCCAGGGCAAGCAAGACTTCGGAATTCGGGTCGAAACGGTATTCCTTCAGTTTCTCATAGGTCAATTCGTAATGGGGGGCCAGCATTTCACCTTTTTCAGCATCCTCGGGGAAGGCAACCTGAATTTTCCTGGCGACCGTTCCTTTGATCCCGGAATTTTTTAACTGAAAATTCAGCTGGTCGGAGAAGCAGTTGGGTGATTGGGCGGAGGGCATGCCTATGATCTGTGCTCCCCGCTTATAGAGATGGAGCAATAAAGAAAATCCCGAGCTGAAGGTCTTGGTCGACGATAAAACAAGTATCCTTTTCGGCGCGTAGTATGCGGCGCAGGTTCCCTGCTCATACTCATTCCAGAATGTTGTCATATCTTTCAAATAGGCTCTCGTCTGGGCGGTGCGTTTTTCCAGCTTCGTCGTGTCATGCTTCAAATTTTCATAGAACTCCGACTCATCGCTGAAATCGTAGTCATTTTTCTGTATTTTCACCCCAAGGTTCTTATTGACATCCTCCAGGGTGATATCCGGGAAATTTTCAAAGAAGAGGTCGGAATATTTGGTTATTTCATACCCAAAATCCAGGGCCGTCGCTTTCCACATGATTTCCTTTCCGAAAAGAAAATACAATAAAATCTGGGACATTAAGGAACTCCCCCCCTGATTTTTTCGTAGGTCGACAATCAGAGTCTCGGAATTGTTTTTTTTCATCTCCCGGCACAAGGCGGCAAAGGTCTCCGTGGCGGAAGGGATTCTCTTAAGGACTTCAGCGAAGTCGCCGGGCGGATTGGATTGCTGATATCTTTTGTAGATATTTGCGGCCGTAGCCTCGATATTCTTTGTGCCGAATTTTTTCCAAAGCTCTATCGTTTCTCTAAAGGTCGACATCCCATCAATCCTCAGGAAAGCGATGCGTTTATTCTTGTCGATAAAATCAAAGACAAAGTCCGACCTTTCTGTCGAAGGAAGCATGATTTTGGATTCGTTATAGTTGGCCTTGGCATAAGGGCTGATATTGGAAGGCAGGTTGAAATGAACCTCCCGGACAGACCCGTCCGGCATCAGGAACGTGGCCTTGACACTTTTGAGGTCCTTTTCTTTTAAGAGGAGACAAAGGTAGCGATGCCATTCCAAATAGCTGCCCAGCCAGTTTAAGCTGTCGTACAGGTTTTCCCAGCCGACCAATTCCTGTTGTCGTTTGAGGAGCGCGGGGAACGGCATGCCGTTTAAATCCAGCAGAGTGGAGCCAATCAGCTGCCGATATTCTTCCGCATACACGCCGGCCACGTACAATTTCTCTTCGACAGGGCTGAACTTCAGGGGGAGGGCCCTGGGAAAAGTAAGAGTGGGCGGGAAAAAGAGTTTGGTATGTCCGTCCTTGACTGCGGCGACAAAGGGCGAAAGGTATTCTGAGAAATCCGTGGCGTTCATTCTTTGCTCGGGCAAGGCCTTGATGAGCTGCGCCAACCTTCGGTGAAAAGCGACCTTTCCGCCTCCATGGACATAGGGGTCGGCATGCGCGGTCTCCAGGATATAGGCCAGCTGACGGATATCCTCGGCCAATTTGGACCGTTCAATTAACGGCTGGGCCAAAACGAATTTTGATAACACCCCAGGAAAAAACAGAATCAAAGCCAGTGGGATGAACAGGATAGGTCTTGATTTCAATTGATCCTCCTGGGGTTGAATTCCCCGTTGAGCCTGATCTATGAGTTTTTGCTTCAAAGCCGCCAGAGATAGGACACCTTAAAGAAGAAACTCCGCTTGGTCTCCAGGAAGCGGTCGGAGGGGCTATAGTCCTCCTCCCGCCAGGCAAGCTTCTCGTAGAGCGAGCCGTACCCGAGGTGGATGACGGTGCCGGGAATGTAAGTGAACGAGGCCAGGAGGTCGGTCATCATCTGTTTGTAAAACGTGTAGTATTCGACGATCACCCGAAAGAACAGATACTTGTTGACCTGATAGGTGTTCGCGCTGCGGATGATCGTATAGTCGTATTCCTTCCGGCCGTCAGCCGAGCGGATAAAATCCGAATAGGCCAGGGCCAGGCTGAAGTTCAGCCCCTCCGAGGGAAGATAAGTCAGGCTGAACGCGGCATCGTTCCCCCGGCCTTGATAGGGAGAATCGACATACCGGATCTTCTGCCCATAGACATAGCTCATGTCCAACAAAAGCTGCTTGGCGATTTGGCTCGAACCGATGAAGCGGAAGCCGCTCCGGCCGAAGCGCCCGCCGCGAAAAACCTCGGTCTGATAGCGGCCGCCGGCGATGAGCGTCGTGTTCCGGGGCATGATCAAGCGCAGGTCGAAGGTATTCTGCGTCTCGAACAGACCGCTAAACTTATCCCGGATGTTGATGGTGTGAAAGATGGGGTCGATGCGGAGGAACGTCCGGGATTTGGGATAGATCATCGGCAGGAAACCCACTTTAAGACGGGTCAGCCCGTTCCGGGTGAGATAGCCGGTTTCCGTCAGGAAGTCCTTGCCCACGTCCTGAAGAGTGACCTCAAACAGACGGTCCCTGGTCGTGTGGTAATATTGAAAGTTCAGGGCGTGTCCATTGAGTTTATCGCTCGAGCCGGACGATCTGGTCTGGGCCAGCAAAGCTTGATAGCCGAAAAAACTCGAGGGGTTGAGCCGGATGTAGCCGTCCGACCCGGCGACTATATTGTACCGGGAACCTTCGAACCGTCCTGTCCAGACCGCCCCGAGGAAGCTGTCGCCGCTCAGGGCATGTTTGTAACGGGCGATGGTGACATGGGCATAGTCTTCCGGCGACCCGGGGGCCAATTCGTCCAGGGCGTAGATCGCGGCGACCGTATCCCTGGGGGCCATCTTGCCGATGAGCTTGAAACCCAGCAGGGGGTCAACGATGGTCCGGGTGTGGACAACGGACTCCAGCGGATTCCCCTGCTCGCTCGCGCCCAACACGAACTTCTCCCGTCCCTCCAGGAAAAAGGGGCGCTTCTCCGGATAGAAAAGCGCGTAGCGCAGGTTAAAATCGACCTGACCCGCGTCGGATTCGACCTGGCTGAAGTCGGGATTGACCGTTCCGTCCAGGATGAGCTGGGAAGTCAGGCCGTATTTCCCCGTCAGGCTGAGGTCGCTTCGCGCTTTTTGAGGCTCCAGGGCTCCCTGTTCGGCCAGGCTTTCCTTTCCGTAGGTGACGGCCGGGAGCAACTCCAGGAGGGTGTGGTGTTTGATGTCGGTAAAATGGAGTGGCCGCGTCTGGTTCAGAAAATCAAAACCCCGGCCGGGGTCGAGCGCCGGGTACGTGGCCGACTCCGACAGGCGGCTGATGCACCGTTCGAAAATGATGCCCATCTCGACAGGTTCGCGCTGCCGGTAGCGGATGCTCTTGAACGGGATCCGGACTTCAATGGCATAGCCCTGGGCGTCGATCCGGCCCGCGGAAAACCAGACGACGTCGATCGTATAATCCTCCTGGTTTCCCTCGAACTTGGAATCGGCCTGGATGCCCAGGGGGTTGACGTAGAAGGCATAGAGAGACTGCTGGTCATTAAAAGTGTCGAGGTTGAGACAGATCCAGTCGTCCTGACTGATGTTGTCGCGGGCCGTCAGCGAAGCCTTGATCTCGGCCGGCTCCCGATCATAGCAACGGTAGGCGAAGTACAGGTTTTCCCGATCGTAGGCGTAATAGACCACCGTTTTTTCATGCGCCTCCTGGCCAAAGTCCGGCCGCCAGGTCTTAAACCCCGTCTCCGACGGCGCCTGCGTCCAGACCGGATCGTCCAGAAGGCCGTCGATAATGGGCGGAGTGTCCGTGCGCAAGGGCTTGAGGGGCGTCAGTTTTTCGACTGGGCCGGCCAATGCCGGCAGAGCAAAGAAGATGAAAAGCAGCGACCATCCTATCCAAAAGCGCCGTACTCGATCCTGACAGTTCAAGATCTTCATCTGCCCAGCGTCTCCGCCCCAAGAGCTGTCGCGGAGGGCGAATTTTTGCGTTCCATCAGTATCGGCTGGGCAACGGGCTTGACCACGGCGCTGGGGACTCACTCGATTCTCCTGGCCGGCATCTTCATGCCGGAGCGGGTCAGAACGAGCCCGGTCACCCGGCCTCCGCTCTCGGTGAAGCTGATTTCGGCCTCGACGTCCTTGATGATAAAACTGTATTCCGACAAAGGGGCCAACCGGAATATTCCCAGACCCGACGCTTCCACGAACAGTTGCTCCCCCTCCAGCTTGACTGTCAGAATCAGGCTGGCATTGAGTTCATAACGGCCCAGCAATTTTTCCATCTTCCGACGTTCCAGTTTGACTTCTTTCTGCTCCATCGACACGCCCAGAACGATAGCGGCCATCTGTTGGACAAGGGCATCGGGCTTAAAGCACAGGCAATTAGAAAACATTGCCAGGAAAAAATCTTCGTCGGGGAAATAGAGGTCCTTGGCCTGGAAGCCGCTCATCGCGCCGCCATGTTCGATGGTCGGCTTGCCGAAGCGCTCGGCGATGATCCAGCCGAAGCCATAGCCGGTGCTGGAGCCATCCTTCAGCCGATGGGCCGTATGGGCCTTTTTCAAACTCTCCGCGCTGATAACTCGATGGCTGAACACCGCCTGGTACCATTTGGCCAGATCGGCCACGGTGGACAACAACGAGCCGGCCGCGAAAGGCTGGCTGGTGCTGATCAGCCTGGCATTGCGCAGGGTGTTGCCGCTGAGTTCGTACCCCGAAGCCCGCCCGGGGATGATAGCCGATTGACTGTCGTATCGGGACTGGCTCATGCCCAGCGGCTTGAAAAAGTTTTCGCTGATGTATTCTCCGTAAGATTTGCCCGACACCTTTTCGATGATGGTGCCCAGCAGAAAATAATTGGTGCTGCTGTAAGCAAACTTTTCTCCGGGCATAAAATCGAGCTGATCGCGTTTAAAAAAGTCGATCATCTCGGCGGGGGTGAGGTCTTTTTTCCAGAACTCGGTCGTCCACTCCGGAAGATCGGTATAGCTCTTGATTCCCGAGGTATGGGTCAGCAGATGTTCGATGGTGATTTTTTGGCCCTGGGTAGGATAGCCCGGCAGGTATTTGGTGATCTCATCATCCAGGTTGAGTTTTCCCTCTTCGGCCAGTTTTAGAATGGCGCAGGCCGTGAATTGCTTGGTGATGCTTCCGATGGGCATTACCTGGTCGGGCCTCATGTCAACGTCTAGTTCCACATCGGCCTTGCCGAAGGCCCGGTGATAAATGGTTTTCCCTTTTTGCACGATAATGGCCGTAACCCCGCTGCCATAGGGCGGGAGTTTGGCCTTGATCAGGGCATCGATTTTCTCTTCCACCGTCTGACCATAAGCTCCGATTGAACCAATCAAAAATGAGACCAAGGCGACTATGGATATCAGCCCCGGCCGCAGCGACGCACTTATCCTCATAATAAACTGCTCCTCTTTATAAAATATTACCTGCATTATATTCAGCTCTGACCTCCGAATCATCCTTTTGGCGATGTTTTCCAAATCATTCGACGTCCCGCAGGCTGATGGCCGCTGTCTTCATGGATTTGAAAAAGCTCTTCAAAGGCACCCCCCCTCAGGTCTTGCCCCAGGATGATTCAAGAATTCTCTGACAATGATCTTCCCGCAGGGGTTGGAAAATATCTGCAAATGACTCCTATCCTTAAAGATCAACAGATGGGAATTGGGCAGATGTTGAGCAACCATTCTGGCAAAAGCGGGCGGAGTGTCGGGATCCAATTCGCCGCCCAAAATCAGAGCCGGAACTTGGGAATGAACGGGCTGGTTTTCCGAGGGGCCGGAATGACGTTTTGGCCAAATATCGTATATTTCCTTGGGAATAGCCGTGAATTCCATGTTTCGTAGCTGATCGGGCACATTCTTGTGTTCGTTGAATTTCCGGAAGTCTTCAAAAGGCAATTCCTCATTAATCCAAAAGGAGTAAGCCATCCCCCAGGAGAAATCTTTTGGCGAAATCAAGGGGTCGATGAGATAATTCATGGCAAATGTGTTTCCCTGACACAGGTTGTGCACAACAGAAGCGAACTCTTCCAGCTTTCGGGTCTGGCCGATATAGGCAGCCAGCGCTTGAAATATTCCCCGGTCATCGACCTTGATCCGAACCGCTTTTTTCGTGGAGGGATGTGAGGCGCTCACTTCCCGGGGTTGCCGGCGAGCTTCTTGGAGAAGAGCGAGGAATCGTTCCTCAAGGTTGGGATACTTGGCGTTGATTTCGTCGTTTTCCCGGCAACGGGCAAACAGGCGGCTCATGGCGCTCCAATAGTTCTCGACGGACATCTCATTCCAGTTGGCATCCGGAGGAAGCGGGCTGTCGAGCACCACCGCCCGCACGCCGGCCGGGTAATGACGCAAGACCTCTAAAATCAATCGGCAGCTGTAGGAAATGCCCACAAGGTTCCAGTGGCTGATGTGCCAGACTTTTCTCAAGTCCTCAATATCCGCGGCGCTTTCCGTGCTGTTATAAGCGGTAAGGTCAATGCCGGTTTTCTCCAGCCTGCTTTTCAGGTTTTGAGCCGCCTGGAGCAACCCCTTCTTGTCTGGCTCTCCATTGACATGAGTGCCGATGCTGCTCAGGAACACTTCATCAATTTCTGGCCCCAATAGATTCGGTATGGAGTATTTGGCTCCCCTCTGCTCAAAGAGGATGAAATCCCTGTCCTTCATGATTTCTGTGATAAACGGCACTTTATGAAAATAATTGGCCGCTCGGACAGTGGACAGAACCCCCGGGCCACCGGTGGTAAACAAGACCGGGTCCTTCCGGGGATTTTCGCTTGTGCTCTTGAGCAGGGCCACAGCCAACTTGATGATTTTCGAATCTTCAGGATGATTTCTATTTTCCGGAACAAGCAAATATCCGAAACGGACTTCCCCCTTTTCGGGCCTTAGCTCCTCAGGAATCTGTGTCCACTCAAACCGAGGAAGGGCCTGGAACTCTTTAGAATAAGAACAAACATTCCCCCTCAGGGGAAATGGCGGCCAGAGCAGAGCCCACGCGATCATGAGCAACAATCCATGCTTCCCGGCGATCTTGGGCATGCTGTTCGAGGTTTGTGGGTTCACCTCAGGGCGAGCATACTTGAACCCAGGCCCAAGGGGGAAGAGGCAATCGATGAGCGGTCAAGGGAGCCGCCAGGCGTCAAGGCCTATGTTCTCTGGCGCTCGCCAGAAGCCGTTCCTCGGCCGTTGCGGCCGTTTAAAGATATCAGATTCTCTTCCGGTTGAAAGCCTAGCAAGCATCATTCGGTTTCCAATCGGGATAGCAAATCGGAGGAGTCCTGGACATCGATGCCTATTCTTTTCATTAATAAAAGGGCATTGTGGCTGACACACACGCCTGGTTTTAGCCGGAAGTCGAACAACAACTTATCTCCCTCGAGATGGCCGTCAAAGTGATAATTGGCAACAGGAATTTCTTGGGCGGAGGGGCTGCCGAAATTTTCCCATTCTGCGGCTTTTCCCAGTTTGGTCAATTCCAGGTCGTGGGTGGCGACGATGCCGTTGGCGCCGCCACGCATCATCTGCTTCAATAAAGCCACCGATCCTTTTTGCCGGTCCAGGACGTTAGTGCCCTTGAGCATCTCATCGATGAGGAAAAATACCGGCTCCCGGCGGGAAATACCGTCCAGGATCATTTTCAAGCGCTGCAGTTCTGCATAAAAAAGGCTCATATGCCTGTCCAGGGAATCGCTTGTTTTCATGCTGGTCATCAGCTTGACCGGGGAAATCACCCATCGTTCGGCGCAAACCGGCGCGCCGGCAAAGGCCAATACCGTGTTAAGGCCGATAGCCTTAAGGAAAGTGCTTTTGCCCGCCATATTGGGGCCGGTCACGACGGCCAAGCTTCCGGCTGCGGCCTCCCCGCCGTTCTCGCCCAGTTCGAAGCTGCTGCACACCCGTTCTTTTTCCGGGATCAGAGGGTGTCCCAGGTTCTGGGCTTCCAAGCGGAAGGAATTCTCCCGGATTTCCGGCATGGCCCACTGGGGGTAGTTGAAGCGCAGGGCGGCAAGCCCGGACAGGGCTTCGAATTCGCCGATTGCGTTGAACCATTGAGGGACATGGCCTGCCGTTTGTTTGCGCCATTTTTCAAGGCGATAAACGCAATGAAGGTCCCACAACAGGATGTTGTTGAATAGAATGTGGAGCATCCCCTTCCGGGCATCGAACCATTCCAGCAGCCTGGAAAAATGGCGGATGCACTCCGAGGCTTTTTTCTCGTCCGCAGTCAGCCGATTTTTCAATTCCATGAGTTTTTCGGCGGCGAAGTTTTCAGCCTCAATATCGGCTATCAGGCGGGAACAGGCTTTCATCAATTTCCAGTTTTGAGACGTCTGGCCGTGGAGATGTTCGATCCGCTTGGAGAACAGGCCGTTGAGGGCCAACTGGCTCAAAACCATGGAGCCAAAAACCGCCGGGTGAATCTTAATAATGATCAAAGCCGCGGCGCCCAGGGTCAGGAGAGGCCATATCCACAGAAAAATCGGCAGCCATTTCTTGTCCAGCAGAAAAAAGGGTTCGGCGAAAAATTCGTAGATGGAATCAAGCTTCGACCAGGCGTCCTCGATAAAAATTCCGTGGCTGGCGATGCTCTGACGAAGGTCAATCCGGGGAGACAGCTCGAGCACGGCCTGCTGCCGCCCTTTGACTTCATCCGGATCAGCCTGGGACTGCAGCCAGCCTGCCAGGCAGCGCCGGCCCAGAGGGGTGACGGCCCTGTTCACGTATTGGAAAAGGCTCTTTTTGCCGAAAATATCCAGGTCGGCCGTATAGGGGTGATCGGGATTCTGGAATTCCTCCCCGAAGGGCGCGGCCAAGGGAAACTCGTGGTTGAGGAATTTCCTTTCGTTTTCGTTGAGCTGATTCAGGGCCTTGAGGCGCTTGGCCATGCGAATAAGGGATTCGTGGATCACGACACCCGTGGTGAACAGAACCAGGGCCAGGCCAAAGAGGCCCAGGGAAATAGTCGGGTTTTGGAAAAAGACCTGAAAAAGGGCGAGGAGAGCCCCGAGAATCAGGACCAGCTTGATAATCCCTAGGGCCGTACCTCGCTTTTTCAGCCGTTTCAGGCGGAGGCCCAGTGTTTTGATTCTCCGGTCATAGACGGCCGAGGGAGAATAGGATCCTAAGTTCATACCGCGACCGTTCATGGCTCCTAAAGCGCCCCGGTTATCGGCCTAGGCGAAAACACGTCACCCGGCAGTCGGTGAAGGTGGGGAGGACGACCTGGTTCCGGACCGGGTCATGGGCGAAATCAGCCAAATTCATCCGCCGCGCTGTCGTGTCGAGGATCTTGGTCGCCCGGCCGTCGGGTGTCACCCGGAAGAGCCGCCCCTCATTGTGGGACACAAGAAGGTTGCCCTCCCGGTCCGATTCGATGCCGTCGATCGTCCCCTGCCCGAGGTTGACCAGGGTCGCGACCTCTTTGGTGGCCAGGTCCACGGCCTTCAGGCAACCGTCGCCATTCGTTCCGACGATGAGTTTTCCCTTGAGGACGTGGATACCATTGGGCGCCGCAATAGACGGGCCGCTGATCCAGGTTTCGGACTGGCCGCCGGAGAATTTGTAGATGCAATTTTTGCCGGAGTCGGAGACAAAGATATCGCCGTTGTCGGCCAGGGCGACATCGTTGGGCATGGCGGCTCCCTGGAAAGCCAGTCGGTTAATGATCTTGGCCGAGGCGATATCGATTTCGACCAGTCCGGTCCGATCGACGGCGTAAAGTTTGTTCTTCCAGACGGCCAGGCCGGTTGGGTTGTTGAGGCCCGATACCCATTGAAGGGCCGCCACTTCACCACGGGGCGTCAGCTTGGAGAGGAACTGGCGTCCGGCGCCCCGGCTCGGATTATAGGCGTCGTAGTTGGAAACATAGAAAGCATCCGTTCCCGGATCATACGCCGCCGACTCGGGGATGAGGAAATCCCTCTTCGTCGTCCAGAGTTCTTCGACTCCCGGCGCCCTGTGGACGGAATCCGCATCCTGGAGAATCATTCCCCACCCGCCGGAATATTCTCCCAGGATGACAAGCAGCTCGTTGTCGCCCTTTTTGAGTGGCAGGCTGACGGCGTCAAAGAGTCCGACGATCCCCAGGAAAGAGGTGTCGCGGTAACGGTAGGCGCTGTTTCCGTAGAAGACGGGCCGGCCGTTGAGGAAGAGGCCGGCTTCATCGCTGTAGCCGAACCAGAATTTCTTCGGACCATCCTTCTCCGCCCGGATGACGGACCGGGCCAGGATCGCGTCCGGCCCGGCTTCCAGCCGGCCATACGTCCTTGATATATCCAGGACTCCGTCCGCCTGGGCTGCTGCATTCGTCCACTTGGCCAAACCCAAGGCCTTAAAATCCGGATAGTTGTCAAAATCAAGCAGGCGTTTCTTAAAGGGCTGGGAGATTTCCCAATCCAGGATGCAGCCGGGCGGCTGATCGACGAGCGGGGCCGGAGGGAAAGACAGGGAGCTGTCCCGCCGGAAGGAGAAATTCGAAAAGTATGAATTTTTGTCGGCCATGGTCGTCAGGGCGAGGCCGCCCTTTGACTTTCCGTGTTTGAGGTCGCCGATGACCAGAACGGGCTGGGGCGCATTGTCCAGATAGATGCGGGCTTGGGTCCCCAGAACCTCAATTTTCACATGGACCCAGCGCTCCGTCGGAATAACGGCTCGCGCCGTCCAGCCGGGGCCGTTATAGAGCTGCCAACTGTCCAGCCCGTGAAAAGCGGCGACGTACTGGACGGTGTCATCATAGAGGGGGGAGCGGTGGGGCCGGAGGTAAAGGCGCTCATATTCCTCCTGGGATTGGACGCGAAAGAGAATTCCGGGGTAGGAGCGGACTCCCGCGTTCATGGCGATATCACATTCGATGACACCGTCCTCGAACTCGACGTTTTTAAGAAAAGCCGTGCCCATCAGCGCCTGGCGGTCGAGGTGGTTGACGACTTGGGCGTTGGCCAGGTCCCAGTGTTCAGGCAGAAAAGCGATGACTTCTCCTGCTTTTTCCGGGGTGGGCTGGCCGGCCGCCGTCCAGGCCGCTATCAGCAAAACAGTCAGCAAAGCATAGACAAAGATCTTAAAAAAACGGTTCATGGCGGACCTCCTTTTTGTCCTTCATTTTCATCATAATAAATTTTATACCCCCCGCGCCAATAAAAATGAATTGGTATTCGACGAGCGGTCGACGGCAGAGACGAAGGATCGCTCAAGGCCATTGGTCGAGGCGTGTGACCTTTGGGCGATTGGCGGTTGTTTCCCCCCTCCCTACTGGCGATAATGGATTGGCGAAGGAGGCATTGCCCATGACTGGAACGATACTGAAATTCGTCGGCGTAACCTTGGCCTTGACTCTGGGCTCGGCCCTTGCCGGCCAAAATAGGGAGGACCCCGAGGGAATCCCCAAGCCGCGCGGCCGGGTCTCCTTTCAAAATATCGGCGGCGTCATTGTCATTCCCGTCCGGGTGAACGGCTCCAGGCCCCTGCACATGATCCTGGACACACGGATGTCGGCCGGGGTCGTTTTTCTTTTCCACTCCGAGCTGGGTCAGGAGATCGGCCTGAAATATGCACGACAGGTCGCCCTGGCCGGAGCGGGCGGAGAAAAATCCCGGCAAACAGCGCAGCTGGCCGTCGGGGCCGAGGTCATGATTGGCGACCTCGTCCAGTCCAATCAAACCATTATTGTCGCCGATGAGAAAAGACCGGACTCCCGTTGGAGCTTCGACGGAGTCATCGGCAAGTCGATATTTGATGCGTATGTCGTTGAAATCGACTACCACCAATCCCTTCTCGTCATTCATGATCCATCGCAGTATACGCCCGAAGATCCGGAGACGGCCATCCACCTCGCCTTGAAAAATGGCATGCCGGTTATCGAGGCGATGATCGATACCGAGGAGGAAAAGGATATTCCCGTTAAGCTGATCATCGACCTTGGCAACCGCAACACGATGGTTTTCAACATCCAGCCCGCGAAAAAAATTCATTTTCCGAGCCGGACGCTGTCCACAGTCATCGGCCGGGGTGTCCTGGGAGAATTGACGGGCAAGATCGGCCGTCTGCCAAAACTGCGGGTTGGTCCCTTCGTGCTCCAGGAGGTGATCGCCTCCTTCGCTCCTGAAGAGGGCAACACGGGCGCCAGACCCGCCGGCTCGGTATTCGACGGAAACCTGGGCTATGGCCTGCTCAAAGAGTTCAAAGTCGTGTTCGATTATCCTCAGCAACGTCTGTTCTTTATCCCGGAGAATGAAAAATTCCAGCCGTTTGAATTCAACATGCTCGGCATCTCCTTTGAACAGCGAATGGACAAGTCCCTGCAAGTCCGGAGTGTCATCGACGGTTCTCCCGCGGCGGAAAACGAGATTCAGGCAGGCGATATCATTACCTCCCTGAACGGCAGAGGGCTGGAGGAGTATGAATTCAGGGATGTCGACCGACTCCTCCAGGAGCCAGACAAAGAAATCGATCTGTCCCTCAAGAGGGACGAGAAGCTGATACGCCTGCGGTTGACTCTGAGGCGCCTGATCTAGTGTCCCGTCTCAAAATATCCTTTGCCAAGTCGTCTGTAGAGACGGGACACTTCCAGGGGGGAGTCAAGCTCCCCCCTCGGTGCCACGCTCCGCTCCGCTGACCCCCTCAAACTCCCCGGCGGTTGTGCGTCTTTCCAGGCTATGACTATGCCAAGCAACTTGCGAGACGCACAACTAGGTTTTTCACGGGTTGTTTTTCAGGGCCTCCTGCGTTTGTCTAAGGGCGGCGGCCAGCCATTGGGTTTCCATGTAGTTCCTGGTCTTTTCGAGGAGCGTCCGCAAGGCTTGAAGGCGCGCCTCCAGGGCTCCCCTGTGCCGGGGGTCGTTTTTCAGCACAACATCCGTCAAATGCAGGGCCTTCACCGATTCTCCGCGCTGGGTCATCTCCATAGCCCGCTTGGCCAAGGGGTCGGCGCCTCCCGCAAGCTCGACGAGGTCGGCATAGATCGAGGACAAGGGCTGATCATACATGTTGGCCACCTCGCCGTCGAACCAGCCGACGTACCATTCATAAATTCCCCGCACCGTCCAGGAAACCCGGCCAAAGGCCTGGGGAAGTTTCTGCAGGTTCTCCGGCAGCCGGATTTCCCGCATTAAGGTGTGCACATCCAAGCCCTCATTGAGGCCCTTGACGGTCTGGTCATGAACATATCGGATGGCGTCCCGATACTCAGTCAGCTTCCTGCGGACCAATTCCTTGCCGACGATGGGCTCACCATGGCCGGGCAGGAGAACCTCCGGCTCCAGGGATAAGCCAAGCTCGATGGCCTTGATATAGTCGAGCGCCCAGCGCGGTGGACTACCCCTCAGGGTGGAGATGTTCGGAAAAGAGCTGAAGAAATTGTCGCCGGTGCAGAAGGCTCGGCGCTCAGGAATCCAGACGGCCGCCGTGTCCGGGGTTTCCCCGGCGGTGTGAATCATCTCAAATGTGACGCCGCCGGAGCGGAACGTATCCCGGTCGATGAAAAAGGTTGTGGCCAAAACGGCCGACGCCGGCCGGCTTTCGGGCAGAGAAGGCGCGGGGCCACCGGCCACGATGGCGTTCCGTCTGGCGTAGAACCCGGCCAAGAGGTCCTGGTATTTAAGGAAGTCGCCATGCTGCCGTTGGGCGATCACCGGGATATTCCTGCCGGCGATCCAACGCTCGAGTCCCGCCAGATGGTCCTTGTGTGCGTGTGTCAGCAGGATGGCCTGGACAGGACGTTCCCTGGCCATTTCCAGGAGCCAGCTGTCCGGGTCATCCGTTCCGCCGGCATCGACCAGAACGCTTCCCTGCTCTGTCGTAAATAGGTACGAGTTGCAGCCCTGGGCCCTCTCCTCGCGGAAGATGCCCGGAACGATCATTTTATAGTCGGTAAAAGCCTGCCGCAGCCAGCTCATCAATGGCTCGCGGATTTCCAGCAGCTTCAGCCAGCCGGGCTGGTCGTCCCAGAGGGTTTCCAGGATAATGCCGGAAAGGCGGTTGAGCACAGAGGCTTTTCGGCCCTGGGGCAGGTCCTGGTGAAGGTTGAGGGGATAGCCGCAGGAATTGGGCAGCTCCGATCGGCGCGAGGCCTGGGTTTTGGAAACGAGGACCGCACTCAGGACGGCTTGGTGAAGAAACAGCCTATGCAGGAAATCAGGGCAAGCCGTCCGCTGATAGTCCTGGTCTTTTAGGAACGGCTCGAGACGGGCCGCCCATTCGCGGAAAATGCCCAGTTGAGGACGCACTGAAAATATCTCGCAATTGAAATAGGCCTTGATGGGCTTTCCCTCAAGTATGGTTTTGACTATGGGGACTTTGGCCTGGTCCAGGCCGGTCGCCTGATAAATAGGCTTCCAGAAAGCGTCCGGCTGCGCATCGGCCGCCAGGCCGACATTGTTCAGTTTGAAAACGGGCTTGACCGCCACATCGTATCTTTGGCCCAGGTCCAGGGCCTTCAAGGGGCCGGCGACCATCGTCTCCGGGTCGAACCAGGCCAAAGTATCGACCCGGTCCGCCACCAGGCGTTCGATTTGGGCGGCGGCATAGGCTTTAATGGCCAAGGGGTAGCGGCGGCCGATTTCATCGGCGTCGGTCGGGACAAGTTGAACGCCATCCTGCTGCAGGCGCGTGCAGGGAAGAGTCTGGGGGTTGCCCAAGACCACGTAAACGGGAACAAGGCCATAATCCCCGCCGAAACGGCGAAGGCTATTAATGAGGACTTCGGCCTTTTTTTCCTGGTCAGGATTTAGGACATAGGTGACGACGGCGAACCGACCAGACCGGCCGACAGGGATAAGACTTTTCTGTCCGCCGTCCGCGTCCGGCCCGAGCCGACCAGCGGCCGGCGCGAGGCATGTCAGGATAAAAAGAATCGTCAAGGCGAAGGGCATCAGCCAAGTCTGAAAATGCCGATTGCTCTGTCTTGTAAACAATTTTTACCTCCATCTATCGTTGAATACTCTCCTACGTCTATTTAAGACTTTTATCGAAGAAAGTCCAAGAAAAATCGACGAAAGGAAAAGGGCAACCCTTTATCGGGATTCTCCGTTTATTCTTGGGGTGCATAAAAATAGCCGCCGCACTTGACAACCAGCCGATGAGGTGCTATATTTTTAGCATGCTAAAAATTTAGCATGTTATTCCGCGGTCGAGGAGATGCCATGCAGGCTCCAAGAAACCTCAGCCGGAGAGAACGGCAAATCATGGACATCATCTACGGAATGAAGGAAGCCAGCGCTCTCCAGGTCCGGGAGAGCCTGCCCACCCCCCCCAGCTATTCCACCGTCCGAGCCCTGCTGCGGGTGCTCGAACAAAAGGGCCACCTGCGGCACAAGAAGGACGGGCCCCGCTATGTCTATGTTCCCACCCTTCCCAAGGAAAAAGCTAGAAAATCCGCGCTCCGCCATGTGGTCAAGACCTTTTTCGACAACTCCATGGAGGATGTCGTAGCCGCCCTCCTCGACCTATCCGAAGAGGGTCTTTCCCAAGAGAACTACCGCCGTCTGGCGATTCTCATTAAAAAGGCCAGAAAAGAAGGAAGATAGCCGTGCCCTGGCCGTTGGAGAACGGGATCCCGGTCCTCCTCCTGGAGGGTGCCCTTAAGAGCACAGCCATCCTATCCCTGGCCCTAGTTGTTTCCTCCCTGCTCCGCAAGCATTCTGCATCCCTGAGACACTTTATCCTTTCTTTCTCCCTGATCAGCCTCATCCTGATTCCCGTATTTCTGTCTGTTTCCGCAGGTTGGGAGACGCCGCTCCTTCCTTCGTGGCTGGACGGACGTCCCCTGACGCAAAACCGTCCGCAGGCACTCCCGCTTCCCAATCAGGTCCCGCCTGCCCCGAAAAGCAGGCAGGCCTCCGTTTTGCCGGACAAAGCGGCTCCCCCTCTTTCCGGGAAAGGCTGGCCCGTACGGGACAATATTTTGTCCGGACTCAAGACCTCCCCCCTCCTGGCGTATTCCGCCCTGGCCGTTTGGTGTGCGGGCCTGTTCTTTCTCCTGCTGAGGATGGGCTTCGGCCTTTGGAGGGCCTCCCGATTGACCGAGCAGGGAGAAGACCTCGATGATTCCGCCTGGCGAGCGCTCCTGGGCCGCTTCCTGTCCCTCATCACCCTAAAGAGAAAGATCGTCCTAAAAAGCCACCACTGCGTTGCCTTCCCCCTGACCTGGGGATGGAGGAGGCCGGTTATTCTTATGCCGGATGAAGCCCGGGCCTGGACAGAGCCCCGCCGCTCCTCGGCCTTGCTCCACGAGCTGTCTCATGTGAAAAGGGCCGACTTCCTGGTGATGATGTTCGTCCGTCTCAGCTTGGCCTTTTTCTGGTTCAATCCCCTGACCTGGCTTGTCCTGGGGAAAATGAAAAAGGAACAGGAAAAGGCCTGCGATGAAGGGGTCATCAGGGCCGGCATCAAGCCCTCGGCCTATGCCTTCCATCTCCTGTCGTTCCAGAAGCAAAGGGGAAGCGCCGCCGGCCCCACGCTTGCTCTCCTGGGCCTGCTCGACAAATCCCTGCTCAACGACAGGCTCTTGGCCATACTCAGACAAAAACTCACCTTCAAGGAGGTCACCATGAAAACCAAGATGATGCTATCCCTGGCGGTCGTCGCGGCCGTGATCCTCGTCGGCACGGCCCGACCTTCTTCGCCCCCCATGGAGGCTGAAGGCGCCGCCCACCAGCTTGAGGAGGCGCTCCCCGAACCCGGCCCCGTCCAAGCGGCCGCCGTTCAGGAAAAACAGGAGGGCAAGGAGGGTGAAAAAACCGGCCAAAAGCCGTTCCGGACTATTGTCGTAAAGACTAAGGGGGAAAAAGAGGGCACCGTCGAAGTCACTCTCACCGAGGGAGAGAAAGTGAACAAGATGATCCTTGATACGCCCGTGACTATTAAGCAGACCGATGCGCCTGAGCGGACCCTGGTCATTCTCTCCAAGGACAAGGAGGTTCTGACGGTCAAAGGCGGCGGCGTTCGTCTGGAGATCGACGCCCTGTCCGCAAAGCTCGAGGGGAAAACCATTGTTCTCGAGAAAGGCAAGCCCTTTTATGTCGTATCTGGCAAAGAGCCTGAGGGTTTGAAATCCGGGGTTCACATCATCGCCGAACCCGGGATAAAAATCATCAAGAAAGCCCGAGCGGCCCATGACTATGAGATCGTGGTCAGCGGCACAAAAGGCAAGGCCAAGCACATAACCTTGGGCAAGGCCATTAAACTCGAACCGGGTATCATGCTGGAGGCCAAGGGGAACCAGCTCCAGAAGCTGCTGGAGCAAATCCAGGAAAGCCTCAAAGCGGTCGAGGAAAAGAGCATAAACATTCGGGAAGTCCTTGAAAAGCACCGGGCCGGCCTGACGGCCGCCAAGGAGGCGGAGCTTAAGAAAACTCTCGAGGAGGTCTTCGAGCGGTTGGAGTCGGATATGGATTCCAGGTTGGATGTCCAGCAGGAGGCGCTCCGCAAGCTGGAGGAGGAGCTTAAAGAACTTTCCGTGGAGCTTCAAAAGAAAAAGACGGGGCCGCACACCTTCACCATCGTGCCCCGGAGAGGCCTGAAGGAGTCGGAAACGGTCATCACCGCGGACAAAGGAGTCCGGGTGGTCACTATCACCACGACGGCGGCTAAAGGCGATAAGGAGACCCTGGCTATTGCGGTCAAGGCCAAATTGAAAAAGGCCGACCGAATAACTTGCGACCAGGCTGTCGAAAAAATGAAGAGCGAGTTGCCCGAGGGATTCTCCCTCGATTACGAGTTCGACGAGGACTCGGGAACGGCCGTCTTCAAAATCAAAGCTCCGGCATCCGAAGAACAAAAAGCCCAAGACCTGCTGAAGAAGCTACTAGGAATCCTGGAAGAATAGTACTGATAAGACTGCATCAGTCCTGAAAGACGCCCTGAGGCGGCGGAACTGAAGTCAAGCTTGGCAAATACGAATCATTTGGCGGTCCGAAGCGTGCAATGGCAACTAAAGCAGGGTAATCCTGATCAGCGAGCCCTCATGCACGAGTTTGGCATTGGCAAAAACCATTTTCAGGCTGTCGGAGTCTATCGTCAGCTTGCCCTCGCTCTCTTTGATGTCCGGAGTCTCCGTGAAACCGGCGATTTCCACCCGCCTGATTCCGTTGAAAAGGGGATGCGGCCCCAGGCCGAGGGTCAGGGCAGGCAAGCCCAAGACCTGAAGGTCGCCGTTTTTGCAGCCCAGATTTAGCATTCGCAGGTGGAGCACTTCTTTTTCGCCAACCTTGAGGATGTTCATCGGGTCAAACCCGCGCGGCTGCATCCCTTTGCCTTCCTGGGACTCGACGATGATCCGCGCTCCCGGCCTCCCTCGGAACTCAGCCACCGTTTTCTCCCGGTATCGCTTGAGTTCAGCGACGGCCCGTTCGGCCTGAGCGGTGGCCTCCACAATCTCCACTTCCCCAAACCCTGATGGTTCGACTTCTACGCTGGCCAGGCTTTCCTGGAGCAGAGCATCAAGTGGCTTGGCCTGCCCGGATTCAAGGCCCTGCTTCCAGGCCGGATTCATCCTGTCCAGCAAGCCCGCTATGGCCTTGCCCGTAAAATAACAACGGTGCCTGATCTCGTCGGGCCGCCAGGGCAGAGCGAGAGATTCGGTATCGTTGACCTTGCCAAGCGACTTGGCCTCAACGTAGTGCGCTGTCCCCTCATAGAGCTCGACGCCGCGTTCATAGTCGGCTGCACCCGAAAATGTCTCCTATCTTTGCCGTCGAAGCTTTAGATGTTTTGCCGCCCAGCGGACAGCGTCGGACTCGGTCTTGGCTTCCAGGGCACGGGCCAGCGCCCGAGCTTCGAGCAGCAGGCCGGATTCGTTTTCGGCCTCATCCAAGGGGTAGGTAAAAAGGAGGGTTTCGTTGGAGGACCAATCGCTATACTTGACCGCCTGAAAGACGTGGAATGTTTCATGGATGACAACCGCCGCGATTTCAGCCTTTGATTTGCCCCGCAGCGAATCCAGCATGATTGTCGCGGTCAAGACACCGCCCAGATTAAGGGATGTGTTGGCCGCCATCGATTCGTGCCGGCCAGGGAATGCTGTGACTCCTTGCCGGCCGCTGACCGGGAGGAAGCCGGCCGGCGGGCGGGGATGGCAGAAAAGCAGCGTCTGCGACCCGGTGAAAAGGGCCACCGGAATCCGCGGCGGCTCGAACCCCGGCCAGAGCGCGCCTGCCGCCGACTGATTGACCTGGTCAATGACCGCGTAAGGATCGGGCGGGGTTTCCGGGGGAACCGCCAGAAGCGGCCAGGCTATTGTCCAAAAGACAATAAAGGCGATCATCATTTAGCGTCCTTAGTCCGACGGGACGGTCTGACACTGCGGAGAATCATATTTTATCCGGTAGGAAAGAACAAACAGATTTCGATGAAAGGAAGGTTCCGTCGGTAAGAGGAACGAGCCTGGAAACCGTTGACCGATTCCATTGACCGCTCGTGGATTACTCGTTTCCAGCGCTATTTCTCTGGATAAAAATGGGGACGATGAAGAGTGTGCATTCTGGGAGGCGATCGTGAGACATCCAATGTTAAAAAAGAGGAAAGCCATAGGCCCCGGTCTTGGCCTGCTTCCGGTTGTGGCCTTGGGCCTGGTGACGATGGTCCCGGCAGCGGCCCAAAACCCCGATTCCGTTGCGGCGGTGATCGAGCGCTATGTCCAGGCCTGCGGAGGCCCGGCGCTGGCCGAGGTCACCGTCGAAAAACGGAAGGGAACGCTGGTCCGCGGCCAGAGCGGCCTGGTGCCGTTGACCGCGATTTCCAAGGTGCCCGGGAAATGGTTCTATAGCCAGGTTTTCGCCTACGGGGATCAGGCCAGCTACGGCTGCGACGGAACGACGGCCTGGCTTCAAGATACCAAGGGCGTTGAATCCATGAGCGCCGCCATGCGGCTGGATTTGGATATGCTCCTGGACGTTCAAGCGCCCCTTAAGCTTCGCGAATTCTTTCCGGAGATGAGCCTCAAGGCGGTCGAAAAAAAAGACGGCCGGGAAATGGTTATGATCCAGGCCAAATCCCGCGATGGCCGGGGGGCAGAATTGGCCTTCGACCGGGAGTCCGGGTTGTTGATGAAGGCCGGCGAGCTCAAGTTCGGGGATTATCGGCTAATCGGAAAAGTGAAACGCCCTTATAGGGCTTTCATCGGCGACGACCCGGGAGGCCATTCCCTGCAATTGAAAATGGAATTGACGGAGATCGTCCAGAATGCCCCGGCCGAGGATTCGGCGTTCCTCCGCCCCTCATGTCCCCTGCCCCTGAGGGTCTCTCCCCTTTTCCAGCCCCGCCGGTATATTAGGGTCAGCGAAGAAGCCGTGCAGGCCTGCGTGGGGGTCTATCAGCACCCGACAAACTCCGGCATAACCTACACCGCCACCCGGCAGCAGAACCACCTGATGATGAAAAGAACCGGCTGGGGACAGGCGCTGGAAATCATGCCTGAGTCCGAATTGGATTACTCCATCAGGTTTCTGAACTTCGAATTCCACTTCGTCCGGGATTCTTCGGGCCGGGTGATTGCCCTGGAAATCGGTCCGGAGCGTGCCATCCGGGCGACGAAAATCCAATGAATTCCCCCGAAAAGGATCAAGGACAAATGGACAGAAAACAATTTTTGAGACTGGCGGCCAGGACCGGCGCCTGCGGCTGCGCGGCCGCCCTGGGAATCGGGCTCAGCTTGAGGGCTGAAGGGAAAGGCCTTCTTTTTCAAGGCCAGACAAAGTCCCCCCTGGGATTGGGCCCCGACCTCCAGCGGAGGATGAGAGAGGGATCGAGGACCCCGGATTGGGCCAGGATGGAGAAGGCGGAAATTTGGATCAAATCCCTCATGGACAACATGGACGCCGTCCTGGACGAGGAGACCAAAATCAAGCTGATGAACGCCTGCGGCCGGTCCTGTTACCTCAACGCTTTTGGCGTGGCCGATGCTCAAAAACCTTCGCCGGAAACCGCCGAGCAGACGTTTCTGGCTTTGGAAAAGGCAGGCTTCCGGGTGGAGAGGGAGAGCGAAACAACGACCGTTGACTACGGATGGGCTGGCAAACAGAATCCTCAGGGCCTCAGCCTCAAGGAAGGTTCTTGCATGTGTCCCCTCGTCGAAAATGAGATTCCCGGCCTGTCCCCGACCTACTGCAATTGCTCCGCCGGTTACGTCGCAGAAAGCATCGAGCGGGCCACGGGCAAAAAGGTGAAATCGGTCGAGATATTGGAATCGTTGAAGAGAGGGGGGAAAGACTGCCGGTTTAGAATCGTCGTGCAGAATTCTTGATAGCATGTCCGTCCTGAAAAATATATTTATCAATCGCGCTCAAAGCCGCTTGAGAGCCGGATGGCGCATACTGATCTATTTCTTATCGTTTTTTCTAATCGCCGCCTTGGCCAATTTTATTCTCAAGAAATCTTTTCCCGTTGAAATCATCAGGAGGCTTGCGACTTTCCTGGTCATTCCTTTAATTGCCTTCGGCACGTTGTGGTTAGCCGCCCGCTTCCTGGACCATCGAAAATTCGAGGATTACGGATTTCATCTTTCGAGAAGATGGTGGCTGGATTTTCTATTCGGATTGGCCCTGGGCGCCTTCCTTTTTTCCGTGATTTTCATTTGCGAAAAAGCGATGGGCTGGATTGCCATCACGGGCTATTTCCAAAACCAAAAAGACGGATACATTGGCTTGCCGTTCGTCATCCCCCTGCTCATGGGGCTTATGCTCTGTGTCCTTGTCGGCCTTTATGAGGAATTTCTATTTCGAGCCAATCTGCTAACCAATCTTTCCGAAGGCTTGAACAAAAGAAGCGCCATGCCGTCGAAGGCTGTAGCTTGGGCCTATATCCTATCTTCCCTGGCTTTCGGCCTGGCTCATTCCCTCAACCCCAACGCGGCCTTGGTCGGAGTGATCAACATCATCTTGGGGGGATTGTTCATCGGGTTGCCGTTTGTGTTGTCTGGGGAGCTGGCCGCTTCCATCGCCCTCCATATTTCCTGGAATTTCTTTCAAGGGTTGTTTTTCGGTTTCCCTGTAAGCGGGGTATTTGAAAACACATCCGTAATCGCCATCAAGCAAGGCGGTCCTCAAATATGGACGGGCGGAGCCTTCGGCCCGGAAGGGGGTTTGATCGGATCCCTGGCCATCATCCTAGGTTGTATCTTTGTTTGGCTATGGTTCAGAGTTTTAAAAAGACCCATAGCCTTATTTAATGAATTGGCCGAATATCATTCTCTCAAGTGAGCATTTCATTTTAGCCAAGGAGGAATCGTTATGAGGCAACGAATATTATGGCTGCTGATCGTCACTTTAGCACTGACCCTAGGGAGCTCCGGCGGAACAGGGGCTTCTTTCCGCGTTCCTGTGGAGTATCACAAGCTGGACAACGGGCTCAAAGTCGTCCTGTCCCCGGATCATACCGCCCCGATCGTCGTCGTGGCCGTCTACTACAATATCGGCTTCCGGCTCGAGCCCAGGAATCGCACGGGGTTTGCCCATCTCTTTGAACATATGATGTTCCAGGGGTCCACAAACCTGGAAAAGGGAGGCTTCTTCCGCCTGATTCAGGGTCAGGGAGGCGTCTTCAACGGCTCCACTCGTTTCGACTTTACGAACTATTTTGAAATCCTCCCCGCCCATAAACTTGAGACCGCCCTGTGGGCCGAGGCCGACAGGATGAAAGGGCTGGATATTTCCCAGGAAAATCTTAAGAATCAGCAGGGCGTCGTGGTCAACGAGGTGAAGGTAAACGTCCTCAACCAACCTTACGGCAGTTTTCCCTGGCTCGACATGCCCCAGCTTGCCAATGAGAATTGGCCCAATGCCCACAACTTCTACGGAGATCTCCGGGACATCGAGGCGGCCACTCTGGAGAATGTTCGGGACTTCTTTAAGGCCTATTATGCTCCGAACAACGCCGTCCTGGTCGTCACCGGGGATTTCCTGCCGGACCAAGCCCTGGCCATGATCAAGAAACACTTCGGCGGGATCATACCGCCCGCCCGGCCTGAATTCCCGGACATTGCCGAACCCAGACAAGAAAAGGAAAAAGTCTTCAGCAAAGACGATCCCCTGGCCAACAAGCCGGCCATGGCGCTTGCCTATCACCTGCCGGAGCGGCTATCGCCGGAATATTTTGCCATGGGGCTTCTGGATCAGATTCTCCTCAAGGGAGATGACAGCCTGCTCTATCAGGCTTTGGTCAAAAAGGAAGGGCTAACGGGCAGCTTATCCGGCGGGACGAATCTTCTGGGCAACATGTTCAATTATAAGGGCCCGATGCTCTGGACGGCCTATCTTTTCTATGATGACAAAACGTCTTCAGAGAAAATCATATCCGCCTTCGATTCCGTCATCGAGGAGGTCCGAACGAATCCCCTGTCTCGGGAAGCCCTGGATACGGCCCTGGTGAAAATGCGCGCCGGCCTGTACGACACCATAGGAGGTCTTTACGGCTTCGGGTGCGCCGACCTTCTGGCCTGTTTCGCCCTGTTTGATGACAACCCCGCTGCGATCAATGGGCTGGAAGAAAAATTCAAGGCCGTTACTCCGGAGCTTCTTCTCAGGACCGCCCAAGAATTCTTACGGCCTTCCAATCGGACGATTCTGACGATCCATCCCAAGAAGGCTGCCCAGTGACAGGAGCAGAGAAATGAAAAAAACAGTAAAAATAATCGGCTGGAGTCTTATCCTTATGTCCGTTTTTTCCGCCCTGGCCGCAAGGGAGGAGAAACAGTTGCCTCCGGAAGGGGGAATTCCTAAAAATTTCGCACTTCCGGCTAAAGAGCATTTCCGGCTCGACAACGGGCTGAGCGCTACTCTGGTTTCTTACGGACAGATTCCCAAGGTCACGGTTCAGATCGTAGTGAGAAGCGGCAATCTCAACGAACCGGCAAACGAGGTCTGGCTGGCGGACATGACCGGCAAGTTGATGAAAGAAGGGACCAAGAGCCGGAGCGCTCAGCAGATCACGGCTGCCTCGGCTCGCATGGGCGGAGGGGTCAATACCGGGGTCGGCATGGACCTTTCCACAATCGGCGGAAGCGTCCTATCTGAGTTCGGCCCTGACTATATCCGTCTCATCGCCGACATTGCCCAAAATCCCCTCTTTCCTGAAGCGGAACTTGAAAGGTTGAAAAAAGATTTCCTCCGCACGCTCAGCATTCAGTTGAGCCAACCCCAGATACTGGCCTTGGCCGAATTCCGGAAAGCCATTTATGACAACCACCCCTATGGCCGGATCCTTTCCACCGCGGAGATGATCCAAGGTTTCACCGCGGAAAAAATCAGGGCTTTTTACGCTGCCAACTTCGGGGCCGCTCGCGCGCACATCTATGTCGTTGGTCAATTCAACGCCCAGGCGGCCAAAGAGGCGATTCGAAAATCGTTTAGCGGCTGGAAACGCGGCCCGGCGCCCCTGATCCTCCCGGCCAAGACGGACACCCATCGGTCGCTGCACATCGTTGACCGGCCAGGGTCGCAGCAGTCGACCATGTACATCGGCCTCCCTGTCCCCGACCCTTCCCACAAGGACAGCCTGGCCCTGGGGGCGATGAATACCATGCTGGGGGGTGGAAGTTTTCTGTCCAGGATAACGGCCAATATCCGCGAGAAAAGAGGATACACCTATTCTCCCTTCAGCGCCCTTTCCCCCCAGTACCGGGATGCCTACTGGTTTCAGTTCGCCAGCGTCGGAAACGCGGTCACGGCTCCCGCCCTGAAGGAAATTCTGTACGAAATCGATAGGCTGCGACAAGAGCCTCCCAGCGAGGCTGAGTTGAAAAACATCCAGAACTTCATGTGCGGAACGTTTGTCCTGTCGAATTCTTCGCGGGAAGGGATCCTCAGTGCCCTGTCCTTTCAGGACTTTCACGGCCTGCCTGACTATCTGACAACCTACGTGCAGAAAGTCCGGGCCCTGACGCCGAAAGATATCCAGAGGGTCGCTCAGGATTATCTGAAGCCCGAAAAATTGATCATCGTCATCGTCGGAGACAAGAAGGAAATTGCGGATTCGCTGAAAGAATACGGCCCCCTTGTGAACTGAATCGGGGGCTTTTCATTCACTTCGCAAGGGCGGAACTCCGCCCTATAAGGGAGGAAGGCCGTCCCGGAGGACTGTCCAGACTACGGACAGCCAAAGCCCGGCTATCCCGTCCTGATCACGGCATCTACCGGGGCCGCGCAAATAAGCCGCTCCGCCGTGGTTGGGACTTCGCCCTTAATTGCACGAAATATAAACAAAAAACAACTGCGTTGTTTACCTGGGCAGAGTCTTTTTCACTTAACTTGTCATAGGCGCCGTTGATATCTTAACTCACCATATGCATTAAATATTGATAGGCCTTTCCCAGCGCGATGAGCGCGTGGGAAGATTGACTATCCGGCCCTAAAGTGTGAGTGAGGCAGGGCGAAAATTGCGGTTCGTTGACTATCCCTCCACCGGGGTTGGCCGGCCTCCTGTGGCTAATCTTGCGGGCCAAGCGAAGCTCGTTGCCGAACCGCTCCAGGGTTTCCCGGTCGGAGGCGATCTCGGGCCTGATGAGCTTGAGGGCAACCTTGTCCTTGATCTTGGTGGCGAATGCCTTGTAGACCTTGCCCATTCCGCCGTGGCCCAGCTCCTCTATGATCTGCTAACGGCCGGCGAACGTGGAGCCGGTTGTGAGCTCGCGAACAGGCGCTTGGAAAGTATCCGTCGGGGAGGGTTGAGCAGCTGCCCCCGGCAGAGGAGTAGCGCAGGTTTTGCAAAACTTAGAATCCTGGGAGTTCTCCGTCTGGCATTTAGGACACTTCATAGCCCCCATGCCTTTCTCCGCTGGCTTGACCCAAGATTATCAATAAGGGGGATGAGAGTCAACGGCAGCCCGGAAGGGCAAAACTATAAGAAATGGTCAAGAATAGGTGACAGAGATGCTATTTCCTAAATTCACAGTCTGAATGAAATTCGGAATTTAGATATCTGTCACTTATATTGATCCGGATTCGATCTCGAGGAGCGGCTTGCTGGTGTCGACCATGTCGCCCGCCGCGGCGTAGATTTTCTTCACGGTGCCGTCGCCGGGGGATTTGAGTTCGTTCTCCATCTTCATGGCTTCGACCACGGCCAGGGTCTGGTTCTTCCGGACCTTGTCGCCCTCGGCCACTGAGAACTTGATGACCTTGCCGGGCATGGGCGCCGCGATGCGCCACAGGCCTTCCCGCGCGCCTTCCTCCGCCCGGCGGCCTCCGCCGGCTTCATTGGTAGGCTCCTGGACCAGGAACTGCTCGCCGTCTACCCAGAGCAGAAGCCGGCCTTTGTCCCTGGCGAAAAAAACCTGGTGGGAGCGGCCGCCGGCCAGGAGGGACAGGCAGTTGTCCGAGATACGCTGAATGTCTAGGTCCTGAGTCCCATCAGGCCCGACGACCCGGAACACTCCCTTGCCGGTCTCGACCGTGATCTTGTCCTTTTGCTTATCGATCAGGAATTCAAATTCCATGGCCGCTTACTCCCCCAGCCGCCACCGGCCGAGCGTCTTCCAGGGAGAATAGGCCTCCCCTGCCCCTGCTCCGGCGGCCTCCGGCCGATAAACTGGCTTTTGGTCCGAGGCCAAATAAGCCGCCGCGGCCAGGGCTAAGCGCAGCTTTTCCCCGTCCTTGGCCGCTTCAGCCCAGCCGTCCATATGTGCTTTGATGAACCCAGTGGTGGCCTTCCCCTCCCGGAAAACCGGATGCCGGATGACGTCCTTGAGGAAGGGAATGGGCGTGCTGATTCCCAGCAGCACATAGTCGTCCAGGGCGGCCAGCATCCGGCGGCAGGCCGCTTCCCGATCTTCGGCCCAGACGATGAGCTTGGCCAGGATGGGGTCGTAATGGATAGGCACTTCCCAGCCGCTGTAGATGCCGCAGTCGTGGCGGATGCCCGGGCCGCGCGGCTCCTTTAAATAAAGGATGCGCCCCGGCGAGGGCAAGAATTGGCTGGCAGGATCTTCGGCGTAGATGCGGCATTCGAGGGCATGCCCCCTCTGCCGCAGCTCTTCCTGCCGGAGCTCGAGCGTCTGGCCCGAGGCGATGCGGATCTGCTGCTGGACCAGGTCCACGCCGGTGACCATCTCCGTCACCGGGTGCTCGACCTGGAGCCTGGCATTGACCTCCAGGAAATAAAAGCGACGGTCCTTGTCCAGGAGGAACTCGACCGTGCCGGCGTTGTTGTAGCGGGCGGTCATCATGACCTTGCGGGCCGTCTCGCCCATCTTGGCCCGCAGCTCCGGGTCCAGGGCCGGCGAGGGCGACTCCTCGATGATCTTCTGGTGCCGCCGCTGGATGGAGCATTCCCGCTCGAAGAGGTGGACGGTGTGGCCGGCGTTGTCGGCCAAAACCTGGAACTCCACGTGCCGCGGCTCTTCAATGTATTTTTCCAGATAGACCGAATCGTCGCCGAAAGCGGACTTGGCTTCCCTCTGGCCCGCTTCCAGGGCAGGCCGCAGCTCGTCCTCGCCGCAGACAATGCGCATGCCCTTGCCCCCGCCGCCGGCCGAAGCCTTGACCATGACCGGATAGCCGATTTTGCGGGCTTGGCCGACGCATTCCTCCAGGCCGGCGGCTACGCTCTTCATGCCGGGGATGATGGGCACGCCCGCTTTCTCCATGGCCTGTCGGGCCCGGACCTTGTCGCCCACCAGCTCCAAAGCCGCCGAATTGGGCCCGATGAAAACGATTCCTTCCTTCTCGCAGCGGCGGCAGAAATCCGAGTTCTCGGCCAGGAATCCGTAGCCGGGATGGATGGCCTGGCTGCCTGTCCTGCGGGCCGCCTCGATGATGCGGTCCATATTGAGGTAGCTTTCGAGCGACGGCGCCGGGCCGATCAAGACCGCTTCATCGGCCATCTGACAGTGCAAGCTAGCCCGGTCCGCCTCGGAATAAACGGCCACACTTCGGATGCCCAGCTCCCGGCAGGCGCGGATGACGCGGACGGCGATCTCGCCGCGGTTGGCCACCAGGATCTTCTTGAACAGCTCCGCTCGGGGCTTCATTCCTCCTCCACCCAGCGGGGCTTTCTCTTTTCCAGGAAGGAGGCCATGCCCTCCTGGCCCTCGGCGCTGACCCGCAGGCCAGCAATCATCCGGGCTGTATAATCCTTGGCCTCCTCGAAATTCAGTTGCGGGGTTCGGTGGAGCAGCTCCTTGCACTTGGCCAGCGCTTCAGGCCCGGAGCTGAGCAGAAGATTGACTGTACCCTCAACGGCATTGTCCAGTTCTCCGGCCGGAACGGCCCGGTTGGCCAGGCCTATCTCCTGGGCTCGCCGGGCGTCGAACCTCTCCCCCGTCAGGAAGTACTCTCTGGCCCGGCTCTCGCCGATCCGGCGCAGGACATAAGGGGAGATGGCGGCCGGCACCAGTCCGATCTTGACCTCGCTCAGGCCGAACTTGGCCTCTTCGGAAGCGATGACGATGTCGCAGGCCGAGAGGAACCCTGCCCCGCCGCCGATGGCCGCACCGTTGACCCGGGCGATGGTGGGAATGG
>Ga0299912_10000252_pt1 | contig 52396 bp, 51 predicted proteins | sample RVTome_2_FD_207667 | JGI IMG/M metagenome (GOLD analysis project Ga0299912, IMG submission 207667) | Soil microbial communities from uranium-contaminated site in the Upper Colorado River Basin, Wyoming, United States - RVT95D214 (version 2) ... | reverse complement strand
CCGCGCCCCCCCCCGGCCCCGGGCGGGCGGCCCGGGCCAACTGAGTTCCCCCGCCCTCCCCCAAACCCCCTCCCAACCCCTGCATAAGGGAGCAAAGAGTCTTGGGCATGTCCCCATGATTATTGTGTACTAATGGTTTCCATTATAAACAGGGTATTATTAGATATTTTCGGTTGGACGGTTCCAGCGGAGATTTTTCGATGGGGATTGCTCATTACTATATTTTTGATAGCCGGGGTTTTAATTCTTATTCGTGTAATTTATTATCTAATCCGCTCAGCACATCCTGAGAAATCCAATGAAATCTCAAATATAGAGATTAAAGGTTCTGACTTTATATTAGAAGGCAAACCATATGTTAAACCATACGAAAAAGGAGAGAATCCTTTCATAACAAAACAAGATGCAACGACAGTTAAACCGCAAAAGGAAAGAAATGAATAATTATTCAGATTGCCCTTGCCTTTCGGCTATCCCTATTGAAAAACAATGCTTATTGGAAAAATTCGAGTCGATACGAGAAAAATGCTCGGCCTTAAAGGAGATCCTTGTTCCCGATAATGTGTGGCGTCAATTCAAAGAGGTGGCCGAAAAGGAGATGGATGAAGCCAAGCACTACCCCATTCTTTTATTGGCTTTGCGTTGGGGGTACTTAAAAAAAATCACATCACCGGTACACAAATATCTGATTGAAAATGGAATGATTAAGAAAAGATTAAAGAAGCAATATCGAGAAGACCTTATAGAAGAATGGATGATTTCAAAAGAGGGATTAGAGCCAAAGGATGGACTAAAGCGGCATCAGGAGTCGAGGGGATATTCGGGAAAATTAATTGAACTTCAAATTGCAGAGTGGCTCGAAGAACAAGATTGGAGGATTAATAATTTAGAAGCCATCTCCGGGAAATTCGATATTGAGGCATCTTTACCTGATGGTAATGAATATACATTTGAAATTAAATACATAGGTCAAGAGGACGATAAATTCTTAGCAGTTGTCGATAGTGCCATATCTCCTGATAGATTCAAGTTATTAATTGATAAATTGACTAAAAAAGGAGATGAGTCGAAAATTAAACGTTTGGTTGAAAAATGCAAGTCCAGAACCTTCGATCCTTATTCTGGTTCTAATTTTCTCGTCTTTCGAGCATATGAAGCAGCTAAACAACTGCAAATATCTTCAAAAAGGCGGATTGCAATTATTGTAATATCAAACTTGAGTTGGGGATTTCTTGAAATACCCATCAAAGAAAATTGGATGAATTGGCATCAACCTATATTTTTAGATGCTTGTCCCCAATGGGATAAATTTCTTACTAAAAATAAAAGGAAGAATCCTAAAAAATATGGCGACATTGAGAAAGATTTGCAATCAATCCCCAACTCACTGAGTCAACTATGGATTATAGAGCAAGGTAATGGATTTACTTATTCCCTTGAGAAGGTTATAAAATTTAGCAGTTGATTGGTTGACCACCGCCATGAAACCGGCTTTTTGCAAAGAAATTATCCTTATTTTTCTCGTTCCCAAGCTCCTGCTTGGGAACGCTATTATTTTAGAAAGCTCCTGCTTTCTTACACCGGACCAATGGCATGAACGCTGATAACACCCCCATCTGCCCCCTCCCCAACATCGGCCATTGCGTGGGGGAGAGGTGCAATTTCTGGGACCCGGAGCAGGGCTGTATCGGCGCCGGCCTCTGCTTCGATGCCGAGCCCTCCGCGGCATACGCCCATCCCGGGCTCTTCGCAGAAAACATCATCCTGTCCTGCGACGAGGACCCGGATTAAAATGCAGGGTGCGCCCCGCGCCCCAAAATTCCCCATCTTCCCCTCTCCCTTGAGGGAGAGGGTCAGGGTGAGGGTGGCAGCGTCAGGCCCCTTGACCCCAATTATCATTGTCAATCGTTGGTTCTGTTCTGGAAATCCCTGAGCCTTCTTATAATCTGATACGGATGCCGGGCTGAACCGGCCAAAATTTTTCGAAAATCCATTCTGGTGCCAAAAATATTTTGATCCCCGACCAATCTCCGGCTATAAGGTCAATATTAAACGTCCCGCGGCCGCCACAAAATCGAACCCAACCGCAACTTAAGCGACACAGATGCGGAACAGATGCGGCACCAAGGGGACGAAAACCGGTACAAAAAGAGGCTGATACCGGTACAAACCTTAAGATATTGGTTAGTTAGCAGCACAGGACATCAGATATGGTAAATATTTCGCTTTCCCCCCACATCGACCGCCTCATCGACCTGGCCCTGGAAGAGGACATCGGCGCCGGCGATGTCACCACCCAGGCCCTCATCCCTGCTGACCTCCAGGGCGAGGCCCACATCCGGGCCAAGGAAAAGCTGGTGGTCGCGGGCCTCCCCGTGGCGACCCGGGTCTTCGCGAAGCTGGACCCGGAGGTGCAATTCGCCCCCCAGGCACAGGACGGCCAGGAAGTGGAACCGGGAACGGTGCTGGCCCATATAACCGGCCCGGTGGCCCCCATCCTCACCGGGGAGCGGGTGGCCCTCAATTTTCTGCAACACCTCTCCGGGATCGCCACTCTCACCAAAAAGATGGTGGAGGCCGTGGCCTTTCTGCCGGTGGCCCTGGTGGACACCCGCAAAACCACTCCCGGCTGGCGCGTTCTGGAAAAGTACGCGGTGCGCCTGGGCGGCGGCCGCAACCACCGGGGTGGCCTCTTTGACGGCGTGCTCATCAAAAACAACCACCTCACCGCTACTGGCTCCATCACCGAAGCCGTGCGCCGAGCCCGAAAAAATGTGCCCCATACCCTGAAAATCGAAGTGGAAGTCACCAGCCTGGCCGAACTGGAAGAAGCCTTGGGCATCGGCGCGGACATCATCATGCTGGACAACATGAGCGACGCGGACTTGGCTAAGGCCGCGGACCTCACCCTGGGCCGGGCCTTGCTGGAAGCCTCCGGCTCCATGACCCTGGAGCGCCTGCCCCAGGTGGCGGCCACCCGGGTCAACTTCATCTCCGTGGGCGCCCTCACCCACAGCGCCCCCGCGGTGGACATCCATCTGAGGCTGATAAAGACTTGGTGAAAGGTTTTTGGGGGAGGGGGCTAAGGGCCACAGGCCCTTACCCCCTCCCCCAAACCCCCACCCCCGATCCCTTGCTGGATTTTAATAAGAGAGGCCGAGCCTTGACAGCCAACCTCTTCTTTGATTAAAATAACATTGAATATGACCCCGGGCCTCTGGCCCCGGACCCCGTCGGCAGGGGAAAATCCATCCCCGCCGATTTTTTTATGCACTCTGCGGCCGCGTTATCCTGACTGTAAAGCCAAACAAGAAACGAAAAACGGTACTTATCCACCAAGCGAGGTTAAAGTCAATGAAGATATGTTTCGCCGGCTTTGATCTTCCTGAAGGGAAGGTCAAATTTCAGGACGAAAAGGTTATGGCCCTGGGAAATAAATTCAACCCCCTAAAAACCACCCCTTTTTACGCCGAGTTTATCAAGAACGACTTCCTGAACTGTGATGCTATTTTCATAGCCAAAGACCAGATTCTTGATCTTCTCATCCTGGATATGGAGAAGCTGGAAACCCGCCGGGACCGGACCGGCGAGGCGAGGGGAAAGGCGCTTCTGAGCAAGTGCCTGGAACACCTGGAGCAAGAAACGCCCCTGTGTGAGGTTCAGTTCAATGCAGAGGAAATGTCCCTCTTGCGGGGACTGGCGCCGTTGAGTTTAAAGGCGACGGTGGTTGCAGAAGAACAACAGCCGGAAATCAACGCCATCATCGAAGCTGTGCTGGCTAAGGCCGGGATCGTTTTTTTCTACACTGCCGATAAAAAGGAAGTGCATGCCTGGCCGGTTAACAAAGGTGCGGATATTGTCAGTTGCGCGGGGAGAATTCATTCCGACCTGGCCCGGGGTTTCATCAAGGCCGATATCGTCAGCTATCATGACCTGATCGGAGTCTATAACATGCAGGAAGCGCGCTCCAAGGGCCTGGTGAAACTGGTGGACCGGGATTATTCTATCCGTCCTGGGGATGTAGTGGAGATTCGGTTTAATATCTGAAGAGCTTCCGACCTGCCTGAATAATCTTTAGTTAGGTTCCTAAAATAATATGCGGGTTGGGGAGGGGGGTGTGGGGGGGGGGGGCGGGGGCCCTGGCCCCTCCCCCCACAAATCTCACTTCCCCCCCAATTCCTTCGCCCGGGCCGCGGCCGCGATGACCGCGCTCATGACCAGGCCCCGGAACCCGCCGCTTTCCAGGACGTGGAGGCCTTCGATGGTGGTGCCTCCGGGGGAGGCCACCAGGTCTTTCAGCTTTCCGGGGTGCAATTCTTCTTCATGGCAGAGTTTGGCCGCGCCCAGGACGGTCTGCACCGCCAGGGTGTGGGCCAGGGCCCGGGGCAGCCCCGCCTTCACCCCGCCGTCGGCCAGGGCTTCCATGAACAGGGCCACGAAGGCCGGGCCGCTGCCGCTTAAGCCCGTGACCGCGTCCATGAGCCTTTCCTCCACCGCCGTAGCCTCGCCCACCGCTTGAAAGAGTTTCAGGGCCAGGGCCGTGTCCTCAGGGGTGGCCCGGCTTCCCGGCGCCAGGCAGGTCATGCCCGCGCCCGCGAGCGCGGGGGTATTGGGCATGGCCCGGATCACCCGGGATTCGGGCAACGCGGCCTCCAGCTTGGCAAGGGGGACGCCCGCGGCAATGGAAATGATGAGGTGCCAGGGCCGGGCAAAATCCCTGATTCCCGCTAACACCTGGTCCAGCAGTTGGGGCTTGACCGCCAGGATCACCACCTGGGAGTGCATCACCTCCGGGTTATCCAGCGCGGCTTCCACCCCCAGCTTCTCCATTTCCCCCTGCCGGGCCGGGTTGGGGTCGTAATAAGCAAGATTCTCCCGGGGAACATAGCGGCGCCGTAAAAGGCCCCGGATGATGGCGCCCCCCATGGCCCCCGCGCCGATGCACCCCACTTTCACCCCGGCCAAACGCTCCTTGCCCTCTTCCGTCATTGACCCGCTCCATCTCAAATCGTATATTTAGGTGACCCATATTTTGACACACTTATTGGGTTTAATACATTGAAAAAAACCCATTTCCGGGTGCAGGGTCGAGGTTCTCATGGCTGTTCCTGACCGTCGCCACCGCCTCAAAGCAGTTCTGGTAATTCTCCTGATTCTTTCTTGGCTGCCAACCGCAGTTGGGGAGGAAACGGGCCCATTGCCGGCCCGGGACTGGAATCTTCACAACTTAAAGCGCATCCAGGCCTTGAAAGCGGATCCCCTGACCTTTGCGGTGCTGGGGGACAGCCGGGACAACTTTCCGGTGTTTGAACGCCTCCTCCGGCAGATGGCCCGGGACCCCGGCCCAAAATTCGCCATCCACCTGGGGGACATGGTGAACAAAGGGGAGTTGGAAAGATACCGCAGCTTTTTTCAATCCGTAAGGCAGTATCTCCAAATGCCGCTTCTGGCGGTGATCGGCAATCACGAACTGGCGGAAGACCCGGAGGGGAAGCGGTACACCGAGATTTTCGGCCCCAGGAATTTTTCCTTCGGCCTGGGGAGCCATTATTTCATTATGTTCGATGACGCGGCCAAGTCCGGCCCGGATGCCGCGCAGATACGTTGGCTGGCAGGAGAGTTGCAAAAGGCCCAAAAATACAAGACCCGCCTGGTTTTTCTCCATACCCCCCTCTTTGACCCCCGGGGCGGCGAGCAGCATCACTGCCTGCCGCCGGAGAGCGGCCGGCGGCTGGCGGCGTTGTTCAGGCAGTACCGGGTTACTCATGTCTTCGCGGGCCATATTCACGGCTACTTTGAGGGCCGCTGGAACGGGGTCCCTTATGCCGTCACCGCGGGGGCCGGAGCCAAGCTTTACGGCACCGACCCTCAACATTTCTTCCACCATTACCTGGAAGTTACCATCCAAGGAGATCTGGTGCGGATCCAGGTCCGGCGGCTGGAAGAGGAAGGACGATAAGTTATGGCGGAACTTGAGACCAGGCCGCTTCTGGCCCTGACCATGGGGGACCCTGTGGGGGTGGGGCCGGAGATCATGGTTCTGGCCCTAACTGACCCCCAGACCTACCAGGCCTGCCGTCCCCTGATTATCGGCGATCTGCCCGCCCTGGAGCGGGCCCGGGGACTCTTGGCCCCTAATCAGCAAATCCAGGTGGTGGACCGCCCCGGAGCAGGCCGTTATGAGCCGGGGACCATGGACCTATTGGCCCTCTCCCATTTAGCCCCAGAAGACCTGGAATACGGCCGCCCTACCTCCCCGGGGGGTGCGGCCATGGTTTCCTATATCCTCAGGGCCATAGACCTGGCCCTGGGGGGAGAAGTGGCGGGAATGGTCACCGGTCCCATCAGCAAAATCGCCATGAACCTTTCCGGCTATGCCTATCCCGGGCATACCGAACTGCTGGCGGATAAAACCGGAGCCGGGGAAGTGGCCATGATGCTGGCCGGGGGGGACTTCCGGGTGGTCCTGGCCACCATTCACTGCGCGCTGGCGGCAGTGCCCCGGCTCTTAAGCACCGACGGCCTCCTCCGTCTCTGCCGCCTCACCTGCCGGGTCCTAAAGAGGGATTTCGGCCTGGCCTCCCCCTCCCTGGGGGTGGCCGGGCTCAACCCCCACGCCGGAGAAGGGGGCATGTTCGGCCGGGAGGAAGAAGAGATCATCATCCCCGCGGTGCGCCAGGCCCAGGCGGAGGGGCTCGCCGTGGACGGCCCCTTTCCCGCGGACACGTTGTTCTGGCGCCACGCCCAGGGAGAATTCGCGGCCATCGTCTGCATGTACCACGACCAAGGACTAATTCCCTTGAAACTGCTCCACTTCATGGACGCGGTGAACGTCACCCTGGGGCTGCCCATCATCCGCACCTCCGTGGACCACGGCACCGCCTACGACCTGGCGGGGACCGGTAGAGCCCACCCCGGTTCGCTGAAAGCAGCCATATCGATGGCCACAGAGATGGCGAAGAAAAGAATTGGGGAGGGGGTAAGGGCCGCAGGCCCCTAACCCTGACCCCGAAAACTCACCAGGCCGCGGGTAGTTGGTCTATTCTTCGCCTAGGAATGGTTTCTGGATATGCGCAAGCCCCAAACCAACCAGAGACTGGCGAGGAGGTAGAGAAAAGCAACAAAACGATAGCTGGGCTCCAGGGAGATGTCTTCCAGTTCCTTAAAAGTCAAGCCGTTAGCCAGATCAAAGGAACTCATGGACAACCTGATTTTCTTTTTCCGGCAATCTCTCTCCGCCGGGCTCGGCACGTCAGGCGCATTTTGCTTTTCCACGCGGCTCTCGGTTGACACTTTCCGTTCCCACATGGAATTAACCTTGTTCCCCAAAAAGAGGCTGAACAGGAACAGGCAGGCCAGTCCCAGAATATACCCCACGATAACTTTACCCATTGCCAACTCCTTTTGGCTTTATGGCAGGAACCTAGGGAGGATAGGCAAGCAGGCTTTGGGCAATGGCCGAGATACAAAAGGGATAAGCCCCTGCTGAAAGCAAGATGCAATTCTTAATCTCTCTATCGGTATTCTCCCCCGCATAGCCTAGGGAAAAGTGGTCTGTCGGGGACACCAAAGGCCGCTTTACTCCGTGGTTCCTATGGAAAAAAATGGGGCACGGCGTGCCGCCGTGCCCCAATATTTTTTCGGGGGTGGGGAGGGGGTTTGGGGGCGGGCGGGGGAACTCTGGTCCCCGGCCCTCCCCCAAATCTTACCTACAGTCCTTGCAAACGAAGAAGGTCTCCACCGGGTCGCCGGTGAGTTGGGCCCAGTGTTCCAGTTGGTATTTGGGGGCGATGTAATTGCCGCAGACGTTGCAGGGCTGCAATTCGAAATCCCGGCCCCAGATGGTGCGGATGCCGTCTTTTTCGGTGTAGGGGATGACGTTGTTGGGGCAGACGAAGGCGCAGGACCCGCAGCCGATGCAGGCTTCGGAGGCCTCCGTAAAAGGGGTGGCCACCTGTTTGCCGGGGGCGCGGTGCGCCATGGAAATGGCGCTGACCCCCACGATCTCCCGGCAGGTGCGGACGCACAACCCGCAGAGGATGCAGAGTTCTTCCGGGTCATCGGTCTTGAAGCGGGACTCGTAGACGCCCATGGCCGCAGCCATTTCCTGGATGAGGGTAGCCTTGGGGCAGCGGGCCAGGAGGAGTTCCAGAACCATACGTCGGGCCTGGAGGACTTTTTCCGAGTGAGTCTGCACCACCAGTCCCTGCTCCACCGGATAGGTGCAAGAGTTTACCAGGCGGGTACGGGGGTATTCGCCGATCTCCACCAGGCAGAGGCGGCATTGGCCTTCCGCGGGCAGGTCGGGGTGGTAGCAGAGGGTGGGAATGTCGAACCCATTTTGGCGCGCGGCCTCTAGAAGGCTCAGGCCCGGGTGGGATTTGATGAAAATGCCGTTGATGGTCAGGCCGACTTCCGAGGTGTTGGGCTCCATGGTTTCTTCCACGATTTTTAAAGGCATATCTTCTTCCCCTACTCCACCTTCACGGCGTCGAATTGACAGGTTTCGTAGCACAAGCCGCATTTGACGCAGAGTTCCTGATCGAGTTCCTGGGGCATTTTCTTTTTGCCGGTGATGGCCCCCACTGGGCATTCCCGGACACAGGCCAGGCAGCCGGTGCAGCTCTCCGGATCAATGGTGAATTTTAAGAGGGGCCGGCAGACCAGGGCCGGGCATTTCTTGTCCCGGATGTGGGTTTCGTACTCCGCCCGGAAGTATTTCAAGGCGGAGAGCACGGGGTTGGGGGCGCTCTGCCCCAGGCCGCAGATGGAGGCCGAGGCCATGGCCGCGCACAACTCTTCCATAAGGGCAAGGTGTTCCTCTTCACCCCGGCCGGCAATGATTTCGTCGAGGATAAATAAGAGGTTTTTCAGGCCTTCCCGGCAAGGCGTGCATTTGCCGCAGGATTCTGCATGAAGGAAAGAGATGAAATACCGGGCCACATCCACCATGCAACTGCCGGTATCCATGACGATCATGCCACCGGAGCCCATGATGGAGCCCACGGACTGGAGGCTGTCGTAGTCCACCGGCAGGTCCAGGAACTGTTTGGGAATGCAACCCCCGGAGGGGCCGCCGGTCTGCACCGCTTTAAATTCCCGGTCCTGGCGGATGCCGCCCCCCAACTCGAAGATGATCTGGCGCAGGGTGGTCCCCATGGGCACTTCCACCAAACCGGTGTGATTCACCGCCCCCACCAGGGAGAACACCTTGGTCCCCTTGCTTTTTTCCGTGCCGATGGCCGCAAACCATTCCGGGCCCATGTTGATGATTTCCGGGATATTGGCCCAGGTCTCCACATTATTGATCACCGTGGGCAGGCCGAAGAGGCCCTGTTGGGCCGGATAGGGGGGCCGGGGGGAAGGTTCGCCGATGAAGCCCTCAATCGAAGCCATGAGCGCGGTCTCTTCCCCGCAGACAAAGGCCCCGGCGCCCCGGTTGATTTTGATGTCCAGGCCGAATCCGGACCTCAGGATATTATTCCCCAGGAAGCCGCATTCCCGGGCCTGATCGAGGGTGTGGGAGAGCCTCTTGACGGCCAGGGGATATTCGTGGCGCACGTAGATGTAACCCTTGCGCGCGCCGATGGCATAGGCGCCGATGATCATGCCTTCCAGAATGGCGTGGGGGTCCCCTTCCATCACCGCCCGGTCCATGAAGGCCCCGGGATCGCCTTCATCGCCGTTGCAGATGATGAATTTAACCTCCCCCGGCGCCTCCCGGCAGACCCGCCATTTGCGCCCGGTGGGGAAGCCGCCGCCGCCCCGGCCCCGTAAGCCGGAGCGTTCCACCGCGTCAATGACCTCTTCGGGGCTCATCTCGGTGAGGACTTTCCGCAAGGAGCGGTAGCCTCCCAGGGCCAGGTAGTCGTCCAGGCTCATGGGGTCGATGACGTCCAGTTTCCGCAGCACTAGGGCATTCTGGCCCCGGTAGAAGGGAATGTCGGCTTTATGGACCAGGTGCTCATGGGTGGCCGAATCTTCGTAAACGAGGCGCTCCACCACCTGACCGTTTTTCAGGGTGGCCTCCACGATTTCCGGGACGTCCTCCGGGGTCACCTTTTGATAGCTGATCTCCTGGGGCCGGAGCAGGACCCGCACCCCTTGGTCACACAGGCCCTGGCAGCCGCTGGTCTTCAGGAGCACTTGCGCGGCCAAGCCGTTTTTTCCCAGCTCTTCGGTAAAAGCCGCGGCCACTTCTTCGCTTCCCAGGGGCAGGCAGCCGGGGCCGCCGCAGACCAGGACCTGAGGCTGTTTCGGGTCCCGGCGGGCCAGAAGTTGGCGACGGTATTCCCGCAGGTGTTCGGGGGATTCGAACTTGGGCATGGCGGTTTCTCTATTTGGTTATTTAAAGGGTTTCAGTATCTTGGGCACTTTGTCCACGGTGACCCGGGCGAAATATTTGTCGTCGATCATCACCACCGGGGCCTGGGCGCAGGACCCGAGACAACCCACAGTATCCAGGGAGAACTGCATATCCTTGGTGGTATAGCCGGCTTCCACCCCCAGGCGATGGCCCACGGATTCCAAGAGGCGCTGCCCCCCCCGGAGGTGGCAGGTGGTCCCCAGACAGACCTTAATCTGATGGCGGCCCTTGGGGAGCAGACTGAACATCTTGAAAAAAGTGGCGACGCTGAAAATTTGGGTCAAGGGTACCCCCAGCCGTTTCGCCACTTCCTTCAATTCGTCTTTGGGCAGATAGCTGTATTCATCCTGGATGTCCTGGAGCACCGGAATCAAATCCGCGGTTTCGCCTTCGTAACGTGAGAGAATCGCGTCAAGTCTTGCCTGGTCCATGATTACTGGCCTTCTTCTTCGGCAGATGGAGATACGCTGGGGAACTCTGGATAAAGAGCCTGGCATTTCTGCAATAACAACTCATATTGGGCCAGGGTATGGCGCTGGATGAAATCAATCTCTTTGCTCCGCAGGTGGCGGAAGCGGCCTTGGGGCTTGAGATAGTCCCGGACGGGCCGAAGTTTCGGCACTTCCACGGTCAGGCGGTAACGGCCGTCCACCACTTCATAGAGGGGGAAAACTCCGGTTTCCACCGCCAGGCGGCCCAGGCGGACGCTCAATTCCGTGGCCGAACGCCAGCCGGTGGGACAGACGGAGAGCACGTGAACATAGGCGGGGCCCGGAGTCTCGATGGCCTTGCGGACTTTGAAGTACAGGTCAAAGAGGTAACTGGGGGAGGCGGTGGCCACATAGGGAATGCCGTGGGCCACGGCAATGGCCATCATGTTCTTCTTCTGGGTGGCCTGGCCGATGCTCATCTTGCCCGGCGGGGAGGTGGTGGTCATGGCCCCGTAGGGCGTGGAACTGGAGCGCTGAATGCCGGTATTCATGTAGGCTTCGTTGTCCCAGCAAAAGTAAGTGAAGTTGTGCCCCCGTTCCATGGCCCCGGAGAGGGCCTGGAGGCCGATATCGCTGGTGCCGCCGTCCCCGCCCATGGCCACCACCTTGGGCATGGGGCCGGTTAACTTCCCCTTGCGGGTCAGGATCTTGAGACCGGCCTCCACTCCGGAGGCCACGGCCGCGGTGTTCTCAAAGGCCACATGAATCCAGGGGTTGAGCCAAGCCGTCTGGGGCATGCCCGAGGAGACGATCTCCATGCAGCCGGTGGCGTGGGCGATGATGGCGTCCTTGCCGATGGCTTTGCAGACCCATCTTACGGCCAGGGCTTCCCCACAGCCCTGACAGGACCGGTGGCCGGAAGTGAAATATTCCTCCCGGGGCATGAGGCGGGAGGCATAGGTATCAAACTTCTGGCTCTGGGCAAAACCGAATTTATCCATTAACCTCGTACTCCAAATATATGATATTCCTGGGAAGGCCCTTGTTTTGCTTCGGTTTGGGCCTGAGCAACTATCTCCTTAAAGGTCTCGGGGGGCACATCCCGCCCCCCTAAACCGACGACATAACCCAAAATCTGTAGCTTGGGGTTCGCGGCATAAAAGGTGCTGCGGACTTCCGCCAGCACCGGGGGTGCGGCTCCCCCCAGGGAGAGGGCCCGATCACAAACGATGAGCAGTTTGGCTCCGCCCATGGCCTCCCGGAGGTCCGTGAAGGGGAAGGGCCGCCACATCCGCAGTTTCAACAGCCCCACCTTTTCCCCCGCGGCCCGCATTTCATCCACGGCCACCTCCGCCACTTCTCCCAGGCAGCCCATGGTGAGCAGGAGAACTTTGGCCCCCTCGGTCTTGTAATGCTCCACGGGCTGATAGTGGCGACCGGTGAGGTCGCCGAATTCCTTCCACACCTTAAGGATGCGGTCATAGGAATTCACCAGGGCCATCTGATGGGCCATTTTCACTTCGGTAAAAAGCTCGGGCATGGCAAAGGCCCCCATGGTCACGGGGTTCTGGGGGTCAAGCCGGTGCCGGGCGTGATATGGGGGCAGAAAGCGATCCGCCGTGTCCTGGTCCAACAGTTCCAGGGATTCCACCACGTGGGTGAGGATGAAGCCGTCCATGTTGACGATAATGGGCAGGATGACCTTGTGGTTTTCCGCGATTTTAAAGGCCATGAGGGTATGGTCGAAAGCCTCCTGGCCGTTTTCCACAAAGACCTGAATCCAGCCGATGTCCCGGGCGGCCATGATGTCGCTGTGGTCGTTCCAGATGGAGAGCGGCCCGGCCAAAGCCCGGTTGGCCACCGCCATGACGATGGGAAACCGCATGGCGGAGGCGATGAAGAGAATCTCGTGCATCAGGGCCAGACCCTGGGAACTGGTGGCGGTGAAGGTGCGGGCGCCGGTGGCGGACATGCCGATGCAGGTGCTCAGGGCAGAGTGCTCGGACTCCACGTTAACGAATTCCGCTTCCAGTTCACCATTGGCTACCAGGGAGGAGAGATGCTCCACAATGTGAGTCTGGGGGGTGATGGGATAGGCGGCGATGGCCTCGGCCCGGGCCAGTTGCACCGCATGCGAAACCGCAATGGAGACTTCCATGCCCACCCGGGTGCCCATCATTCTTCCTCCGGCACCATGCTGATGCACCCGGTGACGCACTCTTTGGCGCAGATGCCGCAGCCCTTGCAGTAATGGTTCATATCGAAATAGCCCCCCGGCTCTTCGGAGATACCGGCCTCGGGACACACGGTCCAGCATACCCCGCAGCGGATGCAACGGCTCTTGGTCCAGACCGGGTGTTGAGACCGCCAATCCCCGGTATCATACTCCCGGGCGTTGCCTGGCTCGGTCAGGACGCCGCCGATCTCGATTTCCTGCCAGGTCATTTGATCCATGGGTTTGCTCACGGCCGCCGCTCCTCAATAATGGTCTGCTCATAAGCCTCTTTCAAAGCCGCAAAGTTTTTTGCCGCCAGAGGGCCGAAGCGTTCCTGTAAGGGATGTTCCAGAGAATCCACGGGCACCACCTTGGTGGCCCGGATCAGGGCCCCCAGCATGGTGGTATTGGTGATGGGCACGCCCAGAACCTCCCGGGCAATCTTGTTGGCGTCCACCAGGGCCAGGGTATGTTTAAAATTGAACTCCTGGCGAACCTCCTGGGGAGTCTTATGGGTGTTCAAGACGATGATGCCGTTTTCTTTTAGATCCGCCGCAGGTTTTTGGATGCGGATGAGACTGGGGTCCAGGATGAGCACCACGTCCGGATGGGCAATCTTGCAGCGGAGACGGATGTGGTGGTCATCCACCCGGCAGAAAGCCAAGACCGGCGCCCCCCGGCGCTCCGGCCCGAAGGAGGGGAAACCCTGGGCGAATTTTCCTTCCCCGATGGCCGCCAGGGCCAGCAACTCCACCGACGTCACCGCGCCCTGACCGCCCCGGCCGTGAAAGCGGATTTCGATCATTGCTCTTCCCTTCAATTATACGGGATTATCTTTCACCGTCCCAGATGATTATCGGCTTTTTTGGGCCTTACCTGGAATGAACTTGGAGTATCTCCCGGTTTTTCCTCCGGAGTGCGCGGGACTGGCAACAGACCCCAGCCAGCAAAAGCAAGGATACCCCCCCCGGAAATTTTTCAGGAAGGCCCAGGTGGTCACCGCAAGGTAAGATGCTGACCCTCTGGCGGGGTTCCGAATTTTCCCCTTTATTTCATTTAACCACTAAATATTCAAAGTAAAGGGATTCTGCAAAATTATGGTCTCTTCCCGGTCCGGGCCCACGGAGACGAGTTGGATGGGCACGCCCACCAGCTCCTGCACCCGTTCCAGGTAGCGCCGGGTGTTCACCGGCAGATCCTGATAGCGCCGCACCCCCCGAATATCTTCGGTCCAACCGGGCAATTCCTCAAATACGGGCTGGCAGCGCTCCAACTCCTTGAGGGTGGCGGGAATGGTGTCCCGGGAGGCGCCGTTCACTTGGTAGGCCACGCAGATCTTCACCGGGTTGAGGGTGGTGAGGACGTCCAGCTTGGTGATGGCCAGGCCCGTCAAGCCGTTTAGCCGGGCCGCGTCCTTGAGCACCACCGCGTCCAGCCAACCGCAACGCCGCCGCCGCCCCGTGGTGGAGCCGAATTCCACCCCGCACTCCACCAGGTGGTCGCCGATTTTGTCCAGGCATTCCGTGGGGAAGGGTCCGCCCCCCACCCGGGTGGTGTAGGCCTTGACAATCCCCAGGACCTGGTGCAACTGCCCCGGGCCTACTCCCGCGCCCGTGGCCGCGCCCCCGGCCACCGGGTTGGAGGAGGTGACGTAAGGATAAGTGCCGTGGTCGATGTCCAGGTGGGTCCCCTGGGCCCCTTCAAACAAGATATTTTTTCCCTGCCGGGCGGCCTGCTCCAAAATGACCGCCACGTTGGCCACCAGGGGCCGGAGGCGCTCCCCCATGGCCAGATAGGGAGTAAGAATCTCCTCCAGGGAGAAGGGCTTATCAAGGAAGAATTTTTCCAGGTAGAAATTTTTCTCCGGCAGGATGTCCGCCAGCTTGGCCTTAAAACCGTCGGTGTCCAGGAGGTCGGCCATGCGGATGCCCCGGCGGGCCACCTTGTCTTCGTAGCAGGGGCCGATGCCCCGGCCGGTGGTGCCGATCTTGCCGGCCCCCTTGGCCTGCTCCCGGGCCAGGTCCAGGCGCTGGTGGTAGGGCATGATCACCTGGGTGCGCTCGCTGATGCGGAGGTTGTCCGGGCCGATGACAATCCCCCGGCCCTTTAGGTTGTCCACCTCCGTCAGGAAGACCTGGGGGTCCAGGACCACCCCGTTGCCGATGAGGCAGAGGGTGTCAGGGTGCAAAATCCCGGAAGGAATCAGATGGAAGATAAACTTTTTCCCGCCCACCACCAGGGTGTGGCCCGCGTTGTTGCCCCCCTGGTAACGCACCACCAACCGGGCCTGGTCCGTCAAGAGATCAACGATCTTCCCCTTGCCTTCGTCGCCCCATTGGGTGCCCACCACCACTACGTTAGGCAAACCTCTCCCTCCTTTACGAAAACCCTGTATATTAAAACACAAGGCCCGGGAAAAGCAAAAGAAAAATGCCCGGCTGGGGCCGGGCAACTTGAAGCTGCGGGCTCCGGGGGCGTTGCCGCTCCCGGAGAGAAGTGTGATCTACTTTACTTTGGGGATGAACTTATTGGTATATTCCGGATAGTGCTTCCGGAGGTCCTTCTTGATGATCTTGCCGGTGGGAGTGCGCGGAATGGCCGGCAGGAAGACCACTTCCCGGGGCAGCTTGTAATAAAAATGGTGTCTGGCCCTAATTTCTCTTGAAGACGCGCGGTGTCAGCCAAGCGCCGCTAATCCCTTGCGATCAATGAGATCGAGAAGCCGTTGGGCCGGACCGCTTGGTTTTTTCTGCCCCTGTTCCCATTGTTGCACCGTGGTCTTGCCGATACCAAGGATCGCCGCAAACACGGCCTGGCTGACATGGTTTGCTAAGCGGATGCGCCGGATATCCTCGGGTCGAAACGCCCGTTTGGGCGGCAAGCAAAGCGCCTTTACCTGGCGCATGGTAATTTCGTCCATGGCCCCGGCCTTGAACAGGTCGCGGGCCATCTCATGGGCAATATCCAAAATCTCACTCATGATGCTGGACCTCCACTATGGAACCTTCTTTTAAAAGCAAACTCACTTGCGCATCCGTTGCCGCAACAAAAGCCTCGGCAACCAAGCTTAGGGCTTCCACTTCCTTGTCTGAAATATTGGCCCTGACATTTTTGGCGAACGCATAAAGAAAGACGATCCGTTCCGCCTTTGGCTTTTTGTATCCTATAAGGACACGATAGCCGCTGCGCTTCCCGCTCCCTTCCCGCGCTAACCGCTTTTTAAACAAACAGCCGCCGAGATCGGCCTCCACCTGCCCCGCGACAATCTCTGCCGCCGTTTGCAGCAAGGCGGAATCCGTAACATCCTCCAGGCGCGCCCAGCGGGCAAACCATTTGTTTTTAAACACTCGCATTTTTTGTTAATATAACACAAAGTGATACACTTTACAATTTCTTATTATCAACCCCAAATTAAACTCAGGGACGCAAATTGGTTCCCAAGCTCGGCTTGGGAACCAGAGCAAAAACAAAAAAAATGCCCGGCCGAGGCCGGGCATCTTGAAGCAATAAGCTCCGGGGGCGGCAACCCGCCCCCGGAGAGAGGTGTAACCTACTTTACCTTAGGCATAAACTTAGTGGTATATTCCGGATAGTGCTTCCGGAGGTCTTTCTTGATGATCTTGCCGGTGGGCGTCCGGGGGATGGCCGGCATGAAGACCACTTCCCGGGGAAGCTTGTAGGTGGCCAGCAGGTCCATGGTGGACTTGATGATCTCATTGGCCAGTTCCTGGGAGGCGCTGTGGCCGCCCTCCAACTCCACCATGGCCACTACCTTCTGGCCCATGATCTCGTCGGGGATGCCCACCACCGCGGTGTCCCGCACCGCGGCATGGCGCATAATGGTGTCTTCGATCTCCGTGGGCGCCAGGCGGAAGCCGGAAGACTTGATCATGTCGTCTTCCCGGGCCTGGAAGAACATAAAGCCGTCCTTGTCCATGAGGACCGCGTCGCCCATCATGTTCCAGCCGTCCTTGATGCCCTTCTTCATGGTCTTCAGGAGCTTTTGATCCTGGATGTAGGGCTTCCAGTAGAGGGTGGCGGTGGGGCCCTTGATCAGCATGCTGCCCACTTCACCGGGACCCGCGGTGGTGCCGTCTTCCCGCACCACCTTGATCTCAAAGCCGGGGAGCGCCTTGCCGATGGAGTCGGGCATGGGGATGTCGCTCATGGAGTTGGAGGTCACCAGGTGCATCATCTCGGTGCCGCCCAGGCCTTCCCAGATGGGCTTGCCGGTCTTGGCCTGCCACATGGCCAGGGTCTTGCCGGTCAAGGCGTCGCCGCCGGTGGTGTACATACGCACGCTGGAGATGTCGTAGTCTTTGAAATTGGGCATTTCCAACAGCTTCCGGTAGGCGGTGGGGAGACCCGTGACCACGGTGACCTTGTGCTTCTGGATGATGCCCATCATGTCGTCCGGGGTGAACTTGGGCAGCAGGGAAATAGCGCCGCCCCCGGCAAAGGGGACCAGGCAGAAGGTGCCATAGCCCGCGGCGAAGGATACCGGCGCGGAACCGCCCAGCACTTCACCGGGAGTAATCTTCCACACGTACTTGTTGACTATCTGGGACTCAACCAACACTTCCCGGACAAAATGGACGCAGCCCTTGGGCTGGCCGGTGGTCCCGGAGGTGAAGAGGATGCAGCCGATGTCATTGGCGTCCAGTTTCACGTTGGTAAACTGGTCGGAGGCCGCGGCCATCTCTTTGCCGAAGGGCACGTAACCCTTGGCTGCCACTTCATCGGGGTTGCCGCCCACGACGATCATCTTGGTGGGAAACTCGAATTCGTGGGCCCCGCCCTCCACTGCGGCCATTAGGGGGAAGCTCACCGCAAAGGCTTTGAATTCAGCATTATTCAAGACAAAGGCCACTTCCTCCTTGGCCCACAGGGGGGACACGGGCACCGGAATGGCGCCGAGCTTCATGATGCCGAAATTGATGGCCACGGCTTCCGGCATGTTGGTCAGGCGGAGGCCCACCCGGTCCTGGGCCTCCACGCCCAGTTTGGCGAGGACATTGGCGAACTTGTTGGCCATGGCCAGCAGTTCTTTATAGGTGACTTTCTGATCGCCAAAAAGGATGGCGACCTGGTCGCCCCGGCCCGCTTTTACGTGCTTGTCCAGAAATTCTTCCGCAATGTTCCACTGTCCTGAAGCAAACTGCTTGAACTCCTCGGGCACGGTATATTCCGCCCAGAGTTCTTTGGGGGGCAAATAATCAGCAGGAATTTTACCCATGTACTGCGTCCTCCTTATGGCTTTTAGTTATCTTATAAAGGGTTTTCGGCCTTTCCCGGACATTAACCTACATGTGAAGCATATTACAAAGTCTGTGTCAAGTGTCAAGAAATTTATGGATTTTCAGTTTTCGGTTTGCAGTTTTCAGTTCCAAGGTGCGCCCCGGGCGTCCTTCATCTGGGCTTTAGCGGTTTCAAAGGTAAGATCAAGCCCAGATTTTGATATCTGGTTTTAAGAGCTTTTCCCGGAAAACTTAAAAACCAAAAACTAAAAACTTTATCATGCCCACTGTCGCCCTCATCGGCCCGGAGCTCTTTCCCATCCCCCCATCCGGGGGCCGGAGATCAAGAGGGGAAATATCCCCTGTAGTCCCAATAATTTTCCCTTTACAATCAGCATGGATTCTTAGATGTTAATAGAGGGTTGGGGCATGGAGCCTCTGGGGCGCAGCCCCACCAGGCTTCGGGAAAATTGACTTGACAGTTTTGCGTCCGCACCTTAGAAAGTTTAGAATCTTCGGTCTAGACCAACCTGAAGCTGATGCTGGGGGCGGTAGATGTCCATTGAGGGTTATATTGATTATCAACGCCGGGAATTTTGTAAAGATGTGCGATGTCCGGTGCAGGTGGATTTGGATGGTCAACCGGAAGGCTCGGATGCTTATGAAAAGATCAGACAGACTTGTAAGACCGATTGCCGCTATACTACTTATCAATTTCACCATTGGTTGATCAATAAAGGATATTTGCTGATCCGACCGGGATAATTATTACTGGGAGCCCAAAATTAATTGCCTTTCCATAGGGGCACGGCGTGCCGTGCCCTTAACCGCTCAAGGGATAGGAGAATGAAAATGGATTGGGGAATGAAAAATCGCTTAAGCCGGCTTATGCCCAACGGCAAATGTTTTTTTATGCCCATTGATCATGGTTATTTTCAAGGGCCCACCAGGAATCTGGAGAAGCCGGGAGAGACCATAAAACCCCTTCTCCCCTATGTGGACGCCATCTTTTGCACCCGGGGGGTCTTGCGTTACGCGGTGGAGCCGGTAAACAGCAAACCCATCGTCCTTAGAGTCTCCGGCTGCACCAGCATGGTGGGCAAGGATTTGGCCAATGAGGAACTCACCACCTCCATTGAGGAAATTATTCGTTTAAACGCCTCGGCCGTGGGGCTCTCGGTCTTTATCGGCAGTGAATATGAAAGGGAGACCCTGAAGAATCTCGCCGACCTAGTCAATCTCTGCGAGGATTACGGCATCCCGGTGATGGCGGTGACCGCGGTGGGCCGGGAAATGGAGAAGCGGGAGTACCGTTATCTGGCTTTAGCCTGCCGCATCGCCGCGGAACTGGGGGCCAGGGTCGTGAAAACCTATTGGTGTGAGGAACACTTCGATAAGGTGGTCAACGGCTGTCCGGTGCCGGTCATTATGGCCGGGGGGCCAAAGTGCGAGACGGAACTGGAGGTCCTGGAATTCGTGCATGACGGCATCCAGAAGGGGGCGGTGGGCATCAACCTGGGGAGAAATGTCTGGCAAAGCCCGCATCCGGTGGCCATGGCCAAAGCTTTAAGGGCCGTTGTGCATGACAACGCCTCCGTCAAGCAGGCCCACGAGATCTACAAGAAGACCAAGGAAAATAAATAATACCTGGAAATTGCAGGGGCGAACTTTAGGTTCGCCCGCATTCCAGGGCGAACACAAGATTCGCCCCTATTGTTAGGTAATTCTTGTTTTTTTACCGAAAACCGAAAACCGAAAACCGAAAACTGTATTCTATGCTGGTTGCCAAATACTACAACAATAACGATATCCGCCTGGAGGAGATGCCCACGCCTGAAATCGGGCCGGGGGAGATTTTGGTCAAGGTCCGGGCCAGCGGTATCTGCGGCACCGATGTCATGGAATGGTACCGGATTCAAAAGGCTCCCCGGATTTTAGGCCATGAGATCGCCGGGGAGATCGTTGAGTCCCAATCAGACAAATACCAACCGGGCCAGAGAGTCTTTGTCAGCCATCATGTGCCGTGTAATGACTGCAAATATTGCCGGGAAGAAAATCAGACGGCCTGCGATACCTTGCACCAGGGCAATTATGATCCCGGGGGCTACAGTGAATTTGTCCGGGTGCCCAAGATCAATGTGGATTATGGGGTTTATGTCTTACCGGACCAGGTTTCCTATGCCGAAGGCACCATGATCGAACCCCTGGCCTGCGGGGTCAGGGGCTTGCGGCTCATTGATATCCGGGCCAACCACACCGTTTTGATCCTGGGCTGCGGCATCTCCGGCATCCTCAATATTCAGTTGGCCAAGTTGACCGGCGCCCGGGTGGTGGCCACCGATCTCAATGCGTATCGCTTGCATAAGGCTAAAGAGTTCGGCGCGGATGAGGTGAGGCATGCGTCTCAAGACCTGAATCTGAAGGTGGACCGGGTCATCGTCTGCACCGGCGCTTACACCGCGGTGGAGCAAGCCTTCCGCTGTGTAGACAAAGCCGGTATTATTCTCCTCTTCGCCATCCCCAACCGAGATATTGCCATCCCCATCCCGGATTTTTGGCGCAACGAACTCACAGTGACCTCCTCCTACGGGGCCGCGCCGGCTGATCTGGAAGAAGCCCTGGCCCTCATTGCCAATCGAACTATCAACGTCAAAGACACCATAACGCAGAAACTGCCGCTGGAGCAGATCCAAGCAGCCTTTAAAATTGTGGCTGAGGCCCAGGAATCCTTAAAGGTGGTGTTGGAGCCTAATTAACCTGGATTATGCGGTAAGCTAGACCGATGCCGGTGCCTGAAGAGAGAATAGAACGGGCCATCCTGCTGTTTCGCGGCGAGAAGGTCATGTTGGATGCCGATTTGGCCGCCCTTTATGGTGTGGCCACCAGGGTGCTGGTCCAGGCCGTTAAACGCAATATTGAGCGGTTTCCCCCGGATTTCATGTTCCAACTCACCAAGGAGGAAGTGGACCTTTTAAGGTTGCAATTTGTGACCTCAAAATCGGCTAGCCGCTTAAATCAAGGGGAATCGGAGATTTTGAGATCACAATTTGTGATCTCAAAAATTACAGACCCCCCGGGGTGGGCGACGCTACCTTCCGTATGCCTTCACCGAGCAAGGGGTGGCCATGCTCTCCAGCGTGCTCAATTCACCGAGGGCCATTGCGGTGAACATCGAAATCATGCGGACCTTTATCCGCTTGCGCCGAATGCTGGCTTCCCATGCAGACCTGGCCCACAAGCTGGAAGCCCTGGAAAAGAAATACGATGTCCAGTTTAAAGTGGTTTTCGATGCCATCCGCCAATTGATGGCGCCTCCGGAACCCAAGCGCCGCCGGATTGGCTTCCACCATGAAGAAGGTTGATAGGCAGACCGAGATTTATTTTGGTTCCCAAGCTGCACTTGGGAACCTAATTGATGGAAATAGCTTTGCTTTGCTAATGAAATCCATATGTTAGTCAGTGGGCGCAATTTGTAATTAGTTTGGGGCAATGCTGCATTCGGGCCTTGGCAGCAAAACATGGGGAGGAAGAGGAGGAGAATCAATGAAGCTTAGGAAATTAATGATCCCATTGTTGCTGAGTCCGCTGCTTTTGGTGCTGGCCAGCCCTCCGGTCCATGCTTATTCCGGCTATTATTACGTGATCCCGAACTCTGCGCCCTTGCGGGAATGCGCGGCTTATGAGTGCCATGCGTTTCTCACGGCTTACCAGGGCGAGCGGGTGGAAATCATGGAGCGGACGGGCTCGGGCTGGTCCAGGGTCCGCCTGGTGGACCGCTCCGGTTGGGGCTGGATGCCCAGTGACTCGCTCAGTTACAGTCCTGACAGGCAAAGCAGGCCTATGCCCACTTACTATGTCAATATCAATAGCCTTACCCTCCGGGAAGGTCCCAGCTCGAACTCCGGAGTTCTCACCACCTTGCGTTTCAATGACCCGGTGGAAATGCTGGGAGTGGGTCCCAGCGGCTGGGCCCAGGTGCGGGACCTGCGGAGCAGCCTGGTGGGCTGGGCGCCGCCCCGGTATCTGTCTTCCGAGCCTTCCCGTTATCCCAAATCGCCCCCCCGCCGCCGGGCTCCCAAGGCGGCTCCCAAGGAGGAAGCTCCCGAGCCACCCAAGGCGATGTGAGTTTTTGAACCAGCGCTTGATACCAGTTTGAGACCTCTGCGAAAACCCTTTTTTGTCATCCTGAGCGAAGCGAAGGATCTCATATTTCCTCGTAATTATTAGATTATTCGGTCGCTCCGCTCCCTCAGAATGACAGTTGAGAGTACTTTCGCAGAGGTCTCAGTTTGCATTCAAAAGCGATCTGTTATTCATTCCTATTCCAACCACAATCCTTTTCCCCGCTATCCCTATGCCATTCTCCCCAGGTGTAGGGGTATGTGGCTCCCCCAATTTCTCTGGCGCACCATTACCGCCTAATACTATCCCGGGGTTCAGACGTGGCCGCCCCACCTTGTCTCCTCTTAAAGGCAAGGAAGTTTGTAAAAAAATCCGGAAAAATTTATTGACTCGAGGATATTTTGTGGTACCCTGCCTGTTACTAAAACTCTAAATCAGAGGAGGGAACTTTCCGCGTCTAAATTAGATAAGTGAGTTAACAAAAACCTTTGTTGGCTGCGGTGGCCCATTTTGCCGCATATTCTCGGTTTCTGTCTGCTTGAAAGAATATTTACAGAAGGGGGATTTGTTATGCGCCTAAAATCTTTTTGTCCATCCGCGTCCGCTTACAAAAAAATATTGCATCTGACTCTCCTGGCGGCAGTCCTGGGCCTTTCCTTACTCTTAGTCGCCGGCAATAGCGCTGATAACAAAAACCCCGAAACCAAGGCCAAGCCGGATACAGGTGCGGCGAAAATTGAAACCACCAGGACAGTATCCGGGAACGATGTCGACGTGGTCTCGGTTGCCGCCATCAGGAGATTGAAAGACGGGAAAACGGTCAAGGTTCTATTCAATGAGAAAGAGCAAATCTTTACGCTGGACGTGTCGGAAAAGCCGGCCCAGGAACTTGTCCGGACCCTCGAAGAAGCTTTTAAAAACCAGAAACCCTTAAAGCTGGCGGCCGATCCCCACCGGGCCACCATCAAATCCGTCGCCGTACCCACCGAGAAGGAAATGAAACTATTTCTTTCCATTCGGAAGGACCTTCTGAAATCCGAAAAACCGCTGACTATCGATCTGAAAAAAATCGACACCACGAAATTTGACGACATCAAGAATCTGCCGTTTCCGGTATGGAAGTTGTGCACTAAAATCGTCCCCAATTACGCCAAGGCAAAAGAGATTTTTGATTACTGCGCCAAACAGTCTTGTAATCTGCCCGGTCCATACGATATCGCGCCTTGCATTCCGTTTCAGTATGTCAGAGACGGATGCTATGCCCGGGCCCATAAGATGAAATGGATCATCACCAATCACTTCGGGTACTGCTGCGAAAAAGTTTTCAGCTTTGCGAACCAGAATGACGATGAGCTGGCCGTGGTTGCGTCCAAATGGGGCGGCTGTTGCGTTATGTGGTGGTATCATGTTGCCCCGGTAATCCGGGTGAAAACTTCCATTAAGCTTAAAGAGAAAATTCTTCCTTTAACCCTGGCCTATGTCATTGATCCGGGCATGTTCGATAAACCTGTATTATTGTCCACCTGGTTGCAGGCCCAGGCGAAAACCAACTGTACGCCTCACGCGAAAGTGTCCACCTACACCATTCAACCGGCCTCCGCCTACTCCCCGGCCAATTACGCAGGCACCGCATTTACTACCGACCCTGCGTATGTGGCAACGGATGCCACGTTAAATGCTTATAAAAACCTGGTGACATGTCCTTAGCGGGTATAATGTGAAAAATCCCCGGGCAATTGGTATTTTAATCAGGACCACCGTCATGGTGGTCCTGATTTTCACTGTGAACTATGGTACAATTATGGCCTCGAATGCGCCACCCGGGGAGCAAGAAACTTTCATGCACACCTGGACCGTTGCCAAGGTCATTGATACCGAGAATGAAGGCTTCCAGAAAGTGGTGTTCCTGGAATCGGCCCGATTCTATAAACTCATGCGGAATAATAAAAATTTCGCTGCGTATCTGGCGATATTGAAGGATGCCGAAGAGAACAAGTCGAAGGTGAAGGTGCGGCTTACGGAGCCGCACGGAGACATTATTGAGCATGTTGAAAAATAAAGGGTAGAATTAGGAACACTTCCTGTTTCTCTGAGGCATGACCTGATACGGCGGGGATGAAAATAGTAATAATAGGAAGTGTCCCTAATTTTCCAAAAATCAACCCCCTGCCTTATACTCCTCCCTTAGCCGCCGCAGCTTCTCCACCTCCGCCGCCGGCAAAGGCGGCAGCGGTCCCTGGAGCCGGGCCGCCAGGACCACCCGGGCGGTGTGCTCCAGCTTTTCCATTTTGTTGTAGGCGTCCGTCACGTCCCGCCCCACCGTCATGGCCCCGTGCCGGGATAAGAGGATGGCGTCATATTCCCGGAGGTAATCCCGGACGGCCTCCGGCACTTCTGGGGAACCGGGGGTGGCATAGGCCGCGGTGGGAACCCCCCCCAGGGTGATCACCACCTCCGGCAGGATGGGTTCCAGCAGGTCGATCCCCGCCAGGGTGCAGGCCGTGGCGTAAGGCAGATGGGCGTGGACCACGGCCTGAACCTCCGGGCGCAGCTCATAGGCCAAAAGATGCAGGCGGATCTCCGAGGTGGGCTGCCCCTCACCCTGGAGCACCCGGCCCTCCAGGTCCACCGTGAGTATCTGATAGGCCTCCATGAGTCCCTTGTGCACCCCGCTGGGGGTGACGAACACCCGGTCTCCCAGGCGCACGCTGACGTTGCCGTCGGTGGCCGCCAGGTAATTTTTCCGGTGCAGCATCCGGCAGATGCGCACGATGTCTTCTTTCAACTGCTGTTTAATGTCCATGGCTGCTCCGGTGCGGGGAAGGGGGTGCCGGGAAATCAACTCCCGGTGAGGGTCAGTCCGGAATGGGTTTTGGTGTTTCCCCTGGCAAAGACAACGATTTTGAACTGCAACTTATTGATAACTGCGATTTATTTTAACTGAAAACCGAAAACTGAAAACCGTATTATTTGGGCGACTACCGCATCACCCCCGGCTTGCTCATCACTTGCTCCATGCGGGCCAGGGTCTCCCGGGACTGCTCCGGCCGGGCCTGGAACATCAGGGAGAAGAGGGCGTCAATGATGGATATCTGACATACCAGGGAACCATTGGCTCCCCCCGGTAGAGTGGTGTCCCGGGCGGCCGTGGCCAGGACCAGGTCGGATTCCCGGGACAGGGGCGACAGAGAGTTATTGGTGATGGCCACGATTTTAGCGCCGTTTTCCCGGGCGGCGCGCACAGTCTCCACCGTTTCCCGGGTGGTGCCGGATTTGGAGACGGCCAGCACCACGTCCTCCCGGGTGAGGAGAGAGGCCGCCATCATCATGAAATGAAAGTCGGTGTATATCTGGGCTTTGAGGCCCAAGAGCAGGAATCTGACCCCGGCATGGGCCACCGCGGTCCCGGAGCCGCCGATGCCGATCACCAGGACCTGGCGGGAGTTGAGCAGGAGCTGACCCGCGGCCTTCATGCCCTCAATCTCCGTGACGTCCAGGGTATCCTGCAACGCGGCGCGGTGGTCCTGAAAGACTTTGCGCACGATGTTGGCCGGATCATCTTTGTCGGTGACCTCTTCCAGGGGCCGGGGCACGGGGATCACCAGTTCCCGGGCCAGGGAGATCTTGAAATCCTGGAACCCCCGGAACCCGAGGATGCGGCAGAAGCGCATGACCGTGGCCTCGCTGACCCCGCACGCGGCCGCCACTTCATTCACCGAGGCGTAAATGGCCATCTCCGGCTGGCGCAGGATCACATCGGCCACCTTTTGCAGCGCGGTTTTTAAAGAAGGGTAAAGGCCACGCAGGCGGATCAAAGCCCCGGGTTGGGGGTCCCGGCTGGGAGAAACCGGACTCTCCTTGTCCATGGAATAATCTCCTGATTCCATATTAATAATAAATAATTACCTGTCAATTTTTTTAAAAAAAATATTTTATATAAATAATCGGCAGAATCAGAATTTTCTGTAAGAGGCATTTTGAGATAAGGGGGTTATGGATCGTAGGCCCCTGCCCCCTCCAAGACCTCTTGCATTTAGAGCAAGCTCCGGGCCAGTTCCAGGGCCTCCTGTCGGCTGTGAATAACCCCTTCCCATTGGGCTTCCTCCACCGCGGTGAGGATCTCCCGGAAGCGGGGGCCCGGAGTCAGCCCCAGAACCTTGATGAGATCATGGCCGGTGAGCAGCCGGGGCCCCCGTTCCTGGGGTTCCAGGCGTTCCTTTAAAAAACGGTAAGCCGCATCGGCCAGGTCGGCCAGTACTGTCTCTGAGTCCGCGGGTTTTTGGGGACCCTGGCCGGCCAGGCTGTCGGCCATGGCCAGGGCGAAGAGACCGGGGAGATCGGGCCGCGCGGCCCGCACCAAACGCCCCAGGGCCCTGGGCGTAAGCTCGCCTTCCCGGAACGCGGGCAGCAGGAGGAAGGGCCGCATATGGAGGGAAATAAGGCGGGTCACCGTTTTGATCTCCGCCTGGGAGAAGCGCAATCGCAGGGCTGCGCCGGTGAAGATCTCCACCCCCACCCGCTCGTGGTAATAGAAAGTGTAGCGGTCCGGACTGGTGCGGCGGTCCTGCACCTGGGGTTTGCCCGCATCGTGGAACAGGGCCGCCAATTTCAGGAGCACCGCCTGGAAGGGGGGCCGGAGATAGCGGGCCAGTTTCTCAGCCAGGGCCCCAAAATAATTTTTTGGGGCCGCCAGCACCTCTTCCAGATAGGCCACGGTCTGCAGGGAATGGCGAAACACGTCCAGATGGTGAAAGCCGTCCTGCTCCACGCCCTTTAGGTCAGCACACTCGGGAAAGACCTGGGTCAAAAGACCGGTCCGGTCCATCTCCTCCAGGATGGGCGCAGCCCGGGGCGCGGCCAGGAGTATAAAAAGTTCCTGGCGCACCCGCTCACCGGCTACCCGGGAGAAATCCTGGAGATAGGAAGGGATGGCCGCCCCGGTCTCCGGAGTGAGGCGGAAGCCGTGGGTGGCGGCAAAGCGGTAGGCCCGAAGCAGGCGCAGGGGATCTTCCTGAAAATTTTGGGGCCGCACCACCCGGATCAGGCCCTGGGCCAGGTCCGGCAAGCCCCCCCAGGGGTCGATGAGGGTCAGGGGCTCCTCTCCCAACACGGCCTCGAGTTTTAAGGCCAGGGCATTGACGGTGAAATCCCGGGCCTGGAGGTCCCCTTCCAGGGTGGGGGCCCGGAATGCGGCCAGGTCCAGGATTTCTTTCTGCCATACCACCCGGGCGGTGCCCTCGCCTTCATCCAGGAGGACAAAAGTGCCTTCCAGGGCCGCGGCCAGGTCCCGGGCCAGGTCCAGGGTCTGCGCGGACACGGCCAGGTCCAGGTCCGGGGCGGTGCGGCCCAGGGCCAGCTCCCGGACCGTCCCCCCCACCAGATAGACCTTGACCCCCCGGGCCGCGGCCAGTTCTCCCAAGACTTTCAGACAGCGGCGTCCGGCCAGGCCGCCTGCCCCTAGCAGGATGTTTTCCTTTAATGATTGTAAAGTTCCGGGCACCAAATTCCTCGTTGCCAATGATGCGTAAGTTAAGCCTAGGTTATTGATGTATCACACGTTCAGGCCCATTTCCTACCACATTTTCAGAAATCACCTTTCCCGGAGAGATTCCCCTTGGGCTGACGCTCCAGATTGGAGTAAAATTAGCTCCGGGAGGCGCACATGGCCAGAGGCGCAAAAACGGTATTCATCTGCCAGAGTTGCGGTTATCAAGTGGGCAAATGGCTGGGGCGCTGTCCGGAATGCGGCGCCTGGAACTCCCTGGCGGAAGAAGTGGTCGCCCCGGCCGGCCCCCTTGCCGAGGGCCAGCTCCCTCCCCGCCGGGGCGCGCCCCAACCCCTGGTCCGCCTCCAGACCCCGCCGGAGACCCGGCTGGCCACCGGTCTCACGGAATTCGACCGCACCCTGGGAGGCAGCGTGGTGGCGGGCTCCGTGGTCTTGGTGGGGGGAGACCCCGGCATCGGCAAATCCACTTTGATTTTGCAAGTCCTGGATCGCCTCTCCGGCCCGGGCCGCCAGAGCTTATATATTTCCGGGGAAGAGTCCGAGGCCCAGCTCAAACTCCGGGCCGACCGCCTGGGCCTGAAGTCCCCGGATCTGCTGGTGGCCACGGAAACCTGCCTGGAAAACATCCTCAAGATTTTGGAGGAGCATAAGCCCGCGTTCCTGGCCCTGGATTCCATTCAGACCCTGTACACCGCCACCCTGCCCGCGGCGCCCGGCTCCCTCACCCAGGTCCGGGAGACCGCGTTCCGCCTGGTGCAGCAGGCCAAGCTCATCGGCACCGCCACCTTCCTCATCGGCCACGTCACCAAGGAAGGCACCCTGGCCGGCCCCATGGTCCTGGAGCATCTGGTGGACACCGTGCTTTATCTGGAAGGGGACCGGAGCCATGCCTTCCGCCTGCTCCGCACCGTCAAGAACCGCTTCGGCCCCACCCAGGAGCTGGGGGTTTTTGAAATGCAGGAGGCGGGTCTCCTGGAGGTGCCCAATCCCTCGGCCCTGTTTTTGGCGGAGCGCTCCCTGGAGGTCCCCGGCGCAGTGGTGGTCCCCAGCCTGGAAGGCTCCCGCCCCATCCTGGTGGAGGTCCAGGCCCTGGTCTCCCCCACCTCCCTGGCCCTGCCCCGGCGCCAGAGCATGGGGGTGGATCCGGGGCGGGTCTCCTTGCTGGTGGCGGTGCTGGAAAAGCGGGTGGGCCTGGTTCTGAGCGGCCAGGACTTGTTCGTCAACGTCGCGGGAGGCGTGCGCCTGACGGAGCCGGCCGTGGACCTGGGGGTGGCCCTGGCCCTGTCCTCCTCCTTCCTGGACCGGGCCGTGCCCGCGGATATCCTGATCTTCGGGGAAGTGGGTCTCACCGGGGAAGTCAGGGCCGTGAGCCAGCCCGAGCTGCGCCTCAAGGAAGGCCACAAACTGGGCTTCCGCCGGGCCCTCCTGGCCGAGCGCCAGAAAGAGCGCCTGGGCAAATTCCCCGGCCTGGAACTCCTGGGCGTGGACACCCTGGCCGCGGCTATCCGGAGTATCTTGCCGAGATGAGATTGGGGGGAGGGGCCAAGGGACTAAAGGCGGGCGGGGACGCCCGCCCTACAGGTCCCTGCCCTCCCCCCAACCCGCATACATTTTTTGTTTTTGGTGGGGCAGGCCTCCGTGCCTGCCCACCCTTGGCAGCAGTTACTCGGTTACTTTTCCACCTTATGCAAATCCAGGCTCTGGTCCTTTCCCAGATCCAGGCGGTAGAATTCCTGATCCTCCGGCAACACCAGGGTGAATTGATGGATGGGGTCAATCTGGATCGTGAGATTTTCCAATGAACAATCCAGGACATGCCCACCCCCCTTCCGGTCTTTGGTCAAAAAATGCAGGTGGTAGCCGGGGACGTTGACTCCTTTGACGTAGGCCGGGCAGCGGAACCCCAGTATGGTCCCCTCAACGTTAGTGAAGGTGAACACCGCCTGCTTCTCCACCGCCTTGGCCAACGGGGGGTAAGGCCGCGACTGCCGGGGAACGGAGCGGGCCACCACCCGGGGAAAGCGGCCTTCGATCTTGATTGCATAAAAAATATTCTTGGTGGGCAGGTTCTGGTCCAGCAATGCCGTCAGTTCCGTAAGGTTCGCCGCCTTCTTGAGGGGTACGAATTGTTTAGGGATGAATGAAGTTACCACCGCGAAGGGAATCTTGCCGCTATCCGGCGCCAGGCTTACCTTGCCGTCAACCTTCACCTGATAAACCTGGCCGTCCAAGACCACCATCTCCCCATCCAGGGCGTTGAAGGTCCCCAATCCCAAATTTCCCCTCTTTTTCAGTTCCCCGTTGGTTAACTGCCCGTCATAGACGCCGGCCAGCAAGGCGTCGATGGTGGAGTATTGAAAGAGAGTATCGCCGCTGTGGGCTGTAAAGGGAAACACTGCCAGAAACAGAGAAATCCATAACAATGGAAATACTCTTAACCGCATGCAGGTATCTCCTAAAAATATATAAGGGATTGGGGGAGGGGGTAGGGGCCTATGGCCCTTAGCCCCCTCCCCCAACTCTTACTCCCCATAAAGCAGAAAATCCTGCCGGGCGTCCAGGAATTCTCCCAGTTCCTTCTGCCAGGAGGCTTCCAGGTCGGGGACCGGCGTTCCCTTATCCAGGCCCTCTCGGATGGCCGCGTCGCCGGTGAGCAGATCAATGGGGAGGCGTTCCGTTTCATATTCGTAGGGCGGCTGCCGCCAGGCAAAATCCTCGGGGTATAGCTGCCGGATCACCCCCAGCAGGGCCAGAGTGGTGAAGTAGGGCTTAAAACTGCGGCGATCAGTGATATGCAATTGGAAGCCGTGGCAAAGTTCCCCGGCCCATTTATGGAAGGTGGGCTCAAAAAAGGCCTCCCGCAGCACGACCCCGGGGAGGGGGATTTCCGCCAGACGGGCCTTAACGCGGGCCGGCTCCAGGAAAGGAGCCCCAAAGAGCTCAAAAGGACGGGTGGTGCCCCGGCCCTCGGAGAGATTGGTGCCCTCCAGGAGCACCTGGCCGGGATAGACCATGACGCTGTCCAGGGTGGGGAGGTTGGGGGAGGGGAGCACCCAAGGCAGCCCGGTGGCGTCGAAATAATCGCCCCGGCGCCAACCTCGGGCCGGCATCACCTCCAGGTCACAGCCTATCTTTTGAGTAGCGTTATAGTAGCGGGCCAACTCTCCCAGAGTCAAGCCGTGGCGCATGGGCAGAGGGTAGGGACCCACAAAAGAGGCCCACTCGGTCCGCAGCAGGTTCCCCTCCACCTGCACCCCCCCAATGGGGTTGGGGCGGTCCAGCACCGCCACTTTCACTCCCGCGGCCGCCGCGGCCTCCATCACCTTGGCCAGGGTGGCGGCAAAGGTATAGACCCGGGTGCCCACGTCCTGGAGGTCCACCAGGACCACGTCTACTTTTGCCAAAGTATCAGGGGGAGGGGCCATCCGGGGCCCGTAGAGGCTGATCACCGGCAATTGCAGGGTGGAGTCGAGGAAATCCGGAGAGGAGACCATGTTGTCCTGCTTTTCCCCTAAAAGGCCGTGCTGGGGGCTGAACAGGACTTTAATCTGGCCGAGAAACCGGCGGGATAGCAATTCCCGGGCGCTTTGCAGATGGGCGGAGACGGCTGCCGGATGGCTCAGAAGCCCCAGGCGGGCCACTCTCACCCAGGAAGGGGGAGTATGGATAAAGACTTCTAAGCCGGAAGCTACCCGAGTCATTTTTAAAAATAATTTGAGGCTAAAGGCCACAAGCCCTTAGCCCCTGGATGGAATTTCAGTTGCCAATAACCTGATGCCAATGATCAATTATTTTTCTTTGGCCCCTGGCCCCTGACCCCTGACCCCTGCTCCTTTTAAAACTCCGCCTCGTCTTTCTTCATTACCGGGCGCAGCATCAGGACCACGTCGTGGGTCACCCCATCTTTGCGGATAAAGTACTCGTCCAGGGTGGCCCTGATCTCGAACCCTTTGGCCCGGAAGGCCTTGATCACCTTTTTATGGTCCGCCAGCACCTCCGCTTTCAGCCACTGCAAGCTTTCTTGCAGGGCCAGGCTGATGATCTCTTCCAGCATCAGGGAGCCCAACCCCAGGTTGCGGAAGCCCCGGGAGACAAAGATACGCACCTCGCCGATATGTTTGGCCGCATGCTTGCCCCGGTGCAGGGTGGCGTCGGCAATAAGGCGGTTGCTTTCCAGATCCACGGCCACCAGGGGCAATACCTTGCGGTAGTTTATATGGTCGATCCAGTAGTTGATCAGCTTCTGGTTTTTGACGTCCTGTTTCAGAAACCGGATATCTTCGTCCGGGGCTTCCTGAAACAGTTGGATGAGGCCTTCCCGATCATGGTCGTTGAGGAAGCGGAACATCACCCGCTTGCCGTTTCTCAGGGTAACGAACTTGCGGTAAGCCACATAGTTAATCATTACCGGCCTCTAAATGGTAGTTTATGCAGCCATGATACCGGGTTCGGCGGATTTGTCAAGGCAACCGCCGGCTCAATGTCCGGGATGGGACGCCTTCAGGAAACCGCGCTCATCCTGATATGGTTCGGGCTCTCACGGGGCCAGGGCTCTAGGGATAACTTGTGAAAAACATTACATAATAAAATCATAAAAGGTTTTTAAATTAAATTTCGAGGGATACCGATTTTTGACCTGATAATTTTTTGTGCCCTATGAAAATCGAGGGAAACGCCAGCAAAAGGGAGATTGACGGGAAAGGAGAGTGAGCCTCATAGGACTTATAAAGCGGTCAGAGCATATGGTTTGCGCTTCATAAGTGGGTGAAATAATGATGATAAAACTAATCGAGGGTAAAGCCGCCACGGTGCTTGGCCCTGGCCGGAGTGGGTGATTCGGGAGAAGGTGGCGGGGCTAATCTAAATCTGGCTACACCTCCTTTGACCCCTAGGGAGGAGAAAAGCTATCATCACTTTCACCAAAAGCGGCCCTCATCCGGAAGGAGACCATGGAAGGTATTTGGCAGCAAGTCAAGACCCTACTTCAAGGAGAAATCTCTCCCTCCGGTTTCCAGCTCTGGATCGAGCCCCTGGGGGTAGTTCCCGGGCTCGAAGGCGAACTGATTCTGACTTGCCCCAATCCCTTTGCCCTCAGGTGGATTCAATCCCACTATCTCCCCTCCATCCGCCAGGCCTTGCCCCGGGTTTGTGGTCTCAGCCTGCCGGTGCGTCTGACCCTGCCCTCCGAGGCGCAGAAGCCTCGGTGTCCGGTGCAGGTTTGCCAGCCGGAGTTGCCGTTGCCCCCCGAAAAACGCCCCGGCAGCGGCAGGTTCAACCGGGGCTTCACCTTTGACCAGTTCGTGGTGGGGGCCTCCAATCGCCTGGCCTTCCAGGCCTCCCAAGCCATGGCCCGGAATGATACCTTTTACAACCACATTCTCTTTTTGACCGCGGGACCCGGCCTGGGTAAGAGCCATCTGTCCCAGGCGGTGGGCAACTTTCTCTCCCAATCTTCTCCTTTGGGGCAGGTGCAATATCTCTCTGCGGAGAATTTCGCCAACGAAATGGTGCGAGCCCTTCGAGGTGGCCGCATGTCCCAATTTAAGGAGCGTTTTCGCCAGGATTGCGAGGTCCTGCTCCTGGAAGAGGTCCAGTTCTTGAGCGGCAAGGAGAAAATCCAGGCGGAGATGTGTTACACGCTGGATACCCTGATGAGCCGGAAGAGAAAGCTGGTCTTCACCAGTTGCTACCTTCCGGGGGAGATCAGCCATCTCTCCCAGGAACTGCGCTCCCGGCTTACCGGCGGCATCATCACCCCCATCGGCCCTCCGGATTTCCCCACCCGGGTCAATATCCTGGCCAAGAAAGCGGAGAACCGGGGCGCCCAGGTCTCCCCCAAGATCTTGGAATATCTGGCGGAGTACGTCACCGAAGACGTGCGCCGCCTGGAGAGCGCCATAGACTGCCTGATGGCCCGGACCACCCTGTTGCATGAGCCCTTCAGCCTGCGGCTGGCCGAAGAGGTGCTCCAGGACCTGAAAGCGGTGGATACCCGCCTGAGCGTTCCGGAAATCCAGAGAATCGTGGGAGATCACTACCAGGTGAGTCTGCCGGAAATGTTAGGCCGGTCCCGGCAGAAACGCTTCGTCCGGGCCCGGCGCCTGGCCCTGTATTTCTGCCGGGTCTATACGAAGAAGACTATGGTGGAGTTGGGGAAGCTCTTTCAGAGGAGCCACGCTTCCGTGGTGCACGCCCTGCAATCCCTGGAACGGGATCGCCGGACGCAACCCCGGCTGGCTCAGGAGGTGCATCTGTTGGAGGGTAAAATGGCCCAGGCCCAGGTCAAGGGGGGGTGGAAGAGAGCATCCACTCTTCGCACCGATGCTTGATCACCCGGCCCTCCACGATAAAGACGATGTCTTCGGCAATGTTGCTGGCCAGATCGGCAATGCGCTCCAGATTGCGGACAATGATAATGAAGTGATGGAGCCGCGTCACCCAGCGTGACTCCTGGATCATACAATTGAGTATTTTCTGAATATATTCGTCATCCAGCAGGTCCACTTCCACGTCCCTTTGACAGACTCGGATGGCCAGCCGGGGGTCTTGCTGCACAAAGGCGTCGATGCTGGTGCGCACCATCCCCAGGGCGATGTCCGCCATGGCCTTGATGTCGATGGGAAGTTCCACGGGTTCCGTGGCGTTGAGCTCTAGGGCCCGCTCGGCGATATTTACCGCCTGATCCCCGATGCGCTCCAGTTCGGTGCCGATACGCATGGCCGCGGTGATCAGCCGGAGGTCCGTGGCCAGGGGCTGGCGTAAGGCCAGTAGTTTCAACCCCTGGTCGTCAATGGCCAACTCCATGCGATTGAGGTTGATATCATCGATGATTACATCCCGGGCCAGTTCGGAATTGCGTTCCATCACCGAGATGAGACTTTTACTCACCGCGATCTCCGCCAACTTCGCCATGCGCAGGAGGTTTTGCTTCAAATCCTCCAATTCCTGATCGAACTGCCTGGGCAATTTCACGGGAGCTGCCATTTCCCGCCTCCCTCTAATACATTCCCTGATTTGTTTAATTATATTACTATAATTCGGTACAGATAGGAAGAATATTAAAGCGATTTTGCAAAATCTTCCGGGTTTTTAGCCAATTTCCTGAAAAATTATGCTTGCCAGTCAACTTTTTTTCTCTATTGTCAGGGATAAGATGTAATTCGAGGGACAGAACCTGGGGCTTGGTGAGGCGGGCCTCCGTGCCCGCGTTTAAACCCCGGCACCTCTCCCCCAAAGGAAGGCAATGAGAATCGCGGTGATCGGGCCTGGAGCCGTGGGTTGCCTGTTGGCCGTCTCTTTCTCGGAGGCCGGGGAGGACGTCCACCTGGTGGATTACCGTCCCGAACGGGTGGCCCTCCTCCGGGAGCAGGGCATCCGTTTAAAGACCCCGGGGGGAGTAAGCCGCCTGATTCCGGTGCCTTGCTGGCTGCCCGCCGAAGTGGGCCTCTGTGGTCTCATCATCATGGCGGTCAAGGCCCATCAGACCAGGGCCGCGGCCCAGGCCCTGCCTCTGGTGCTGGCCCCCGGGGGAATGGCCCTCAGCCTGCAAAACGGCCTGGGCAACGTGGAGGAAATGGCCCGGGTGGCGGGCCCGAAGCGCTTGCTGGCCGGAGTTACCTTTTTGGGGGTGACCCGGCAGGATGAGGGGCAAATCCTCTACGCCGGCAAGGGAGAAATGATTATCGGCGCGCCCCCGGAATCACGGGTGCCCGCCCCGGAAATCGAGGCGGTGGCGGCCCTCTTTAAGCGGGCCGGGTTCCCATGTCGGGCCGCGGCAGATATTCAGCCCCTGCTCTGGGATAAGCTGATGATCAACGCGGGCATCAATCCCCTCACCGCTCTCCTCCGGGTGCCCAACGGCACCTTGCTGGACCTGCCGGAGGCCTGGTCCCAGGCGGTGGCCGCGGCGGCCGAGGTCCGGGCTGTGGCCCGGGCCCAGGGGCTGGCGGTGACCGGAGACCCGGAAGAGCGTCTGCGCCGGGTCTGCCAAGCCACGGCCAAAAACCGCTCCTCCATGCTCCAGGACGTCCTGGCGGGGCGGCCCACGGAGATCGAGTCCTTAAATGCCCAGGTCGCGGTCCGGGGCGCGGCCCTGGACGTCCCCACCCCCGTCAACGACCTTCTCACCCGGCTCATCCGGGCTTTGGACGCTTCCGCCCAAGTAAGGGTGGGGTGAGAAGAGTTGGGGGAGGGGGTGCCTAGAGTGAGCAGTGAAAAAAGAATGGGGCAATAGTTCTTTTTTTTGCTGCTCACTGCTCACCGCTCACTGGCCTACTGGCCCTCCCCCCACATCTTACTTCCCCTCCTCCGGCTGCACCAGGGGGACGAAGCTTACGGGCAGGCGGGTTTCTTCCTGGAGTTTCCCCTGGGTTTTGCGGAAGCGGGTCAGGATTTGTAGCCCCCCTGCGGGGCCCAGGGGGATGACCAGGCGGCCCCCTTCCCGGAGTTGCGTTTCCAGGGTCGGAGGCAGGTGGGTGGCCGCGGCGGTGACCAGGATGGCGTCAAAGGGGGCTTCTTCCGGCCACCCCTGGTAGCCGTCCCCGCTCTTCACCTGCACCCGGGAGTAGCCCAGGGTCCGCAGGCGGGCGGTGGCCTTTGCGGCCAACTCCGGGCGGATGTCGATGGAGAAGACCTTATCCGTGAGTTCCCCCAACACCGCGGCCTGATAGCCTGAACCGGTGCCCACCTCCAGGACTTTATCCCCTGGTTTGATTTCCGCCAACTCGCTCATCACGGCCACGATATAGGGTTGGGAGATGGTCTGACCGGAGCCGATGGGGAGGGGATGGTCCCCGTAGGCCAGGGGGGCCAGGCTCTCGGACACGAAAAGGTGCCGGGGCACCCGGGCCATGGCCGCCAGCACCCTGGGGTCGCTGATGCCCCGGGTCTTGAGCTGCCGGGCCACCATGCGTTCCCGTAAAGGCTGAAACGGGTCCCCCTCCTGGGCCGCGACCGGGCTCAGCCCCCTTACCAACACCAGTAAGGCCAACGCGGCCAGGACCCCAGATTTCATGGCCATGGAGAGTTTTACCAATTTTACTTGCAAATTATACAGACTATCCAGGTAATCCATTAATAGCATTAACTAAAAACCGAAAACTAAAAACTCTATTACCCACCCCCCTCCTTTGTTTCGGTCTTAAAAGCCGTGAGTCCCAATTGCTGATGGACCTCCTGGATTTTCCGGAGGATGGCCTGGGCCAGGAGGAGATGGCCCGATGCTTTCAGATGGGCGCTATCGGTGAAGAATGACTTGACATCGGGTAGGTTGGAAAAGACTTCTTTCATGGAGAGGTGATAGACGCCCTGTCCCACCAGGGACCGGCCCAGGGCATCCAGGCCTGGGTCTGCGAAGTGAAAGGACCGGGCCCCGTCGGGTATCAGGTGGCATTGGGTGATGAGCAGCACGGGGACCTGGTGCGCCCGGGCCAGGGCTACGCTGTCCGCGGTGATTACCCGGGCCAGCTCCAGTCGTTCCCGGACTTCTTCTGGGCCCTGGGACGCAGCCACCTGGGCGTCGGGATCGCTGGCCGCGAATTTCAGGCGGATCTGCTCCGGAACCAGCCTCCAGAAGAGCTTCTCTACCTTGGCTTCATAGAGCCGCCGGAAGATAAAAATTTTCATGGGCCAATGGCGGGGATGCCAGGTCTTGAATTCCAGGCTGCGGCGGTACTCCCGATCGTCCTCATACTTGTTGGAGTCGTTCACATGGAGGATGATGAGGCTGGGCTGGAATTCCAGGGCCTTGCGCAGCACAATTTGGCAGCGCTGGGTCCCGTAGCCGGGCAAGGCCATATTCACGGACTCGGCCTGAATGTGGCGCTGTCTCAGCTCGCGGCCCAGGACCCAGGGGTAGGCCTCCTTTAAGTTGGGGCCCCGGGTCACGGAATCGCCGATGACAAAGACCCGGAAAGTCCCCGGGGGCCGCTGCCGCTGGAAGGATTGGGGGTAGAAGCGGCGGCCTCCGGCCCGGAAGAGTTTCACCGTACCGTCCTGGCGCTCGTCGAAACCCGCGTCCGGACTGTAGCCGTACTCGAAGCGCCCGGAGATGTCCTGGGCAAAAAAGAGACGCGCGCCCAACTCGGCCAGGCCCAGCAGCAGGACCGCAAAGAGAAACGCGGGAGGGAGCCACCTTTTCATCAGAACTGAAAGTAGATGAATTCCGTATCGTGTTCCGTGGAGGACACGATGAGCATGAGCATTAAGGCATAAACCAGCCCCCGCACCGGCCAGGGGAGATGCCAGAGGCTGGTTTCATCCCGGTATTTCCAGGTCAAAATCTGGAGGAGGAGCAAAGGCGCGGCATGGATCAACAGCCACATGGAGGATGAGGCCCAGGGCAGGGCGCTGGCAGTCTGCCAGTGCCCCAGGGCCGCCAGCCAGAGCCCCAACTGGTGCAGGTTGGCGCTCCGGAAAATAGCCCAGCCCCCCAGGGTCAACACCCACATGAGGGCCAGGGCCAGGACCCCCCGGCTCCAGGAAGAGGAGGTTTCATCTCCCAAAGAACGCAAGGCCGGGACCACCCGGTAAAGAATCAGCAGGAGGCCGTGGTAGGCCCCCCAGAGGACGAAGATCCAGTTGGCCCCGTGCCAGAGGCCGGCCAGGAGCATGGTGACCGCCAGGTTGCGAACCGTCTCCCACTTTGCGCCCCGGTTGCCTCCCAAAGGAATGTAAAGGTAATCCCGGAACCAGGTGGAGAGGGAAATATGCCAGCGGCCCCAGAAGTCCGAGGGATTCCGGGAAAAATAAGGGAAACGGAAATTCTCCACCAGGTTAATGCCCAAAAGCTTGGCGGAGCCCCGGGCGATGTCGGTGTAACCGGAAAAATCGCCATAGATTTGGAAGGCAAAGGCCACCACCCCGATAACCGCCCAATAACCGTTGAGCGCAGTCTCGGGGGCGAAGACGTAGTTGGCCAGAATGGCGCAATTGTCGGCCACGAACACCTTTTTAAAAAAACCCACCAGAATCAGGCAAAAGCCGTCCTGGAGATACTCCGGGCTGAATGTGGCCGTCTGCTGGAGTTGGGGAATTAAGTGCCGGCCCCGTTCGATGGGTCCGGCCACCATCTGGGGGAAAAAGGCGTCAAAAGTGGCGAAAGTCAGGAGACTGGGGCAGGCCGGGGATTGGCCCCGGTAGACATCGACAACGTACCCCAAAGATTGGAACGTATAAAAGGAGATGCCCACGGGCAGGATAATCTGGAGCAGCACCCGGTTGGTCTGCAACCCCAGGAATTCCAACATGGTCCGGGCGGAGTCCATAAAAAAGCCGAAATATTTGAAAAAACCCAGGATGCCCAGGCAAAAGCCGATGCTGAGGATCAGGAACCAGCGGCTGCGGTTTTCCCGGGCGCCGCGCCAGATGAGTTCGTGCCCGGCAAAGAAGGCCAGACCCAGGGCCGCGGCCGCGGCCACCATGAGAATATTAATGCCGGAAGAGGGGAGAAATAAGGAGCAGCCGGAGAGCCAGGCCCCGGGGAGCAAGGCCAGGAGCAAGACCCGGGCTGTTCCGGTCCTTTTCCCTGCCACACTCAAGGCGCAGACGAAATCGATGACCGTGGTGGCCAGCACCAGGGCCAAAAAGCGCACATCCCAGCAGGCGTAAAAGAAATAGCTGGCCGCCAGCAGCAGAACCAGCCGCCATCTTCCCGGCAATTGCCAGTAGAGAAACAGGACCAGAGGCAGAAATAACAGATATTGCCAGGTGATAAAGGACATCAGGTTCCAACCCTGACAAAGATAATTGCCTTATATGTTAACCCTGGAGAGAAAAACGGGCAAGCAATTCCCACACCCTGATACGGACAGGATTATTGCTTCATCAGCTTCGCCGGGCCAATACTAAGACCCGGGGCTCCCCGGAGAGGGGTAAAAGATATTGGCGCTTCTCTAACGGGGTTAAGCCCAGGGCAACGCACCGCTTCCGGGCGGCGTCGAACTCCGGGTCGGGGAGGTTCGGCCCTTTGAGGGCCAGTATCCGGCCTCCCGGCAGCAGCAGAGGGGCGGCCAACTCCAGGAAGCGGGCCAGGGGAAACGCGGCCCGGGAGGCCACCGCCTCAAAGCGGGGCCCCCACTTCTTGGCCAAGGATTTGGTAAGGTGGACCTGGGCCACTTCCACTCCTTCCAGTTTCAGCAAGGAGATTAGGTATTGAAGGAAAGCAGCCTTCTTGGCCCGGGCCTCCACCAGGGTGAGGGCCAGGGCGGGCCGGGCCAGCTTCAAGGCCAACCCGGGGAAACCCGGGCCGCTGCCCAGGTCCGCCAGGGAGGCCGCGTCCCCCAGATAAGGTAAAATCGCCAGAGAGTCCAGGAAGTGTTTAACTATGATGTCCCGGTCGGTCTTCAGGCCAGTGAGGTTGACCCGGGTGTTCCAGCGCTGCAATTCCTCTAAATAAAGGCGGAATTGATCGTAGGCCTGGGGTGGAAGATGCATTCCCAGGGCCGCGGCTCCTTCCTGAAGGAGGTCCAGGGGCTCAAACTCTCTGGAGTGGCTTATCATGGAACTTTTATAAAAATTCATGGGGTTGGGGGTGGGGGTTTGGGGGAGGGGGCAGGGGCCCACGGCCCCTGGCCTCCTCCCCCAACCACCTACTTCCCCAGACAAAACTCCGCAAAGATACGGTCCAGGACATCATCCCCCACTTCCTGGCCGGTAATCTCCCCCAGTTCCCGGATGGTCTCCCGGAGTTCCAGGGCCACCAGTTCCCAGGGGGCATCGGGGGCCTCCAGGAGATTCCGGGCCTGGTGGAGGCAGGTGAGGCACTGGCGCAGATGCTGGTGGTGCCGGGCCTGGGTGACCATTTCCCCGGCGCTGTTCAGGCCGCCACCCAGGGCCAGGGCCACGATTTGTTGTTTCAGATTGTCGATACCTGCCCCGGTGAGCGCGGAAATTTTGACCAGGGGCAGATTGGTGGCCTCTTTCAGGTCCGGAACGGCCAGTTCCTGGGGCAGATCAATCTTATTAATTACCGCCAGGCCCGGCCTCTCCCCCAACTCCGCCAGGTCCCGGCGGGCCTCCGGGTCTAACGGCAGGCTGCCGTCCACCAGGTAGAGGACTAGGTCCGCCTGGGCCAGACGCTCCCGGGTGCGCCGGATGCCCAATTCCTCCAGCCGGTCCTGGGCCGGGCGCAGCCCCGCGGTGTCGCTGAGGCGCACCGGCACCCCCGCCAGGGTGATGACCTCTTCCACCAGGTCCCGGGTGGTGCCGGGAATCTCGGTGACGATGGCCCGGTCCCGGGCCAGCAGGCAGTTGAGCAGGCTGGATTTGCCCACGTTGGGCCGCCCGGCGATGACCACCAACAGCCCCTCCCGGAGGAGGCGGCCTTCCTGGTAAGTGGCGGCCAGGTTCTCCAGAGCCTCAATTTGGGGGCCGAGAGCCCCGGCGACAGTCGCGGCCGGGAGGTCGCCGGTCTCTTCCGGGAAATCCAGGGCCGCGTCCACCCGGGCCAGGAGGTCCAGGAGGGACTCCCGCATCTGGTGGAGACTCCGCCCCAGGCGGCCTTCCAGGTGCCCCGCGGCCACCCGCAGGCCCGCTTCGGTCCGGGCCTGGATGATCTCCAAAACCGCCTCCGCCTGGGTGAGATCGAGGCGTCCGGAGAGAAAGGCCCGGAGGGTGAATTCCCCGGGCCGGGCCAGGCGGGCCCCCTGGGCCAGGGTCAGCTCCAGGATGCGCCGGAGCACGCCCAAGCCGGAATGGCAGTGGATCTCCACCACGTCCTCCCGGGTATAGGTCCGGGGGCCCCGCATGACGGAGAAGAGCACCTCATCGATGATCTCCTCCGGGGAGGCGATGATGTGGCCCAGATATAAATGGTGGGAGAGAAAGTGGGGCCGGGGACGGCGGGGGCGAAAGATGGCCTGGGCAATAGCTTCTGCGGCCGGGCCGCTAAGGCGGACTATGCCGATGCCCGCCTCCCCCAGAGGGGTGGAAATAGCCGCAATGGTATCGGCCGCGTCTTTGGGCATCATGTAAGGTTAGGGGTATCCTCCTGGTCTTCTTTCCTTTTGGTGGGATAGATGATCACCTTTTTATAGAGACCCTCCCCCCGGCTCATGGTCTTCAATTCTTTGTCGCTCTGGAGGGTCAGATGCACAATGCGCCGGTCGTGGGGATTCATGGGATTCAGAGTAATGGGTTTGCCGCTGCGCTTGACCTTATCCCCGTTCTTCAAGGCCAGGTGCGCCAGGGCTTCGTCATGGCGGGCCCGGTAGGATTCCACGTCGATGGTGACCCGGACCCGGCGGCGGCACTTTTTGGCCAGGATCTTGGTGATCAAGTATTGCAAGGCTTCCAGGGTCTGGCCCTGCTTGCCGATGAGCAAGCCGGCGTCCTCGGTTTCAATGTTCAAGATGAGCCGGTCGTCTTCCTGGCGTCCCGTAACTTTGCCGGGCTCATCCATCTTTTCCAGAAGCTGTTCCAGGATCTCCTGGGCCTGGGGCAGCAGGGACGCCTGGCTCTCTTCCCGGAGAACCGCCCGAATTTTGGCCTTACGGCCTCCCAACCCAAAGAGCCCCGGGGACCCCACGGACACGATCTCTATCTCCAATTGCTCCGGAGGGACCTGAAAATGGGCGCAGGCGTTCTCGATGGCCTCTTCGGTGCTCTTGCCTTCAAATTCCACAAACTCCATCAATCTGCCCCCAGGATAGATCTAGGTGAGGTACTTGTTGGTGTAATGCTGTTGGATAATGGACAGAACGTTATTGACCAGCCAGTAAATCACCAGGCCGGAGGCGAAATTCAGAAAGATAAAAGTGAAGATCAGAGGCAGAAACATCATCATCTTGGCCTGGGCGGGGTCGCCGGGTGAAGGGGTCATCTTCTGCTGCACGAACATGGTGGCCCCCATAATCAAGGGGGTGATGAGCAGCGGGTCCTTGCTGGAAAGGTCCGCGATCCACACGATGTCGGTAAACGGGATGGTGGAAATGAAGGGAGCGTGGCGCAACTCGATGGCATAACCCAAGACATTATAGAGGGCGATGAAGAACGGCAGCTGCAGCAGCATGGGCAGGCAGCTGCCGGCCAGGGGATTGACCTTGAAGGTGCGATACAGGGCCATGAGCTCCTTGTTCATGGTCTCTTTGTCGTCTTTGTATTTCTCCCGGAGCTTGGCCACCTTGGGCTGGAGCTTCTGCATATCCTTCATGGATTTATAGCTTTTATGGTTGGGATAGAAAAAGAGCACCCGGATGAGAATGGTGAGGATGATAATGGCCCAGCCGTAATTATGCACGTACCTGTCAAAGAATTTCAGGATATTGAGGAGGGGCACGCCCAGAAACTGGAACCAGCCGAAGTCCACCACCTTCTCCAGACCCAGGTTCAGGGATTTAAGATCGCTGAGTTCTTTAGGCCCGAAATAAAGGGTGTAGGACAGCGACGCGTCTTGCCCCGGGGCCAGGGTGGCCGGGGTTCTGAGAACCACGTCCATGGGACCGGGTAAGGCCTCTTTAACCGTGAGCACGGCTTTGGGCGCGGCCAAGGGGACCAACGCGGCTAAGAAATAGCCTTCGTCCAGACCGGCCCAGTCCACCTTACCGGTAAAGGTTTTCTGACCGGGAGTGGGTTTGAGGTCTTTGAGGCTGCCGGTTTTGAGTTCCTCCAGCCGGTTATTGATGGACCCATGAAACCCTAGGAATCCGCTTTGACCGGTTTCCATCCCTTCAAAATTCACCAGCAGATCAAGATCGAGCTGTCCTTCAAGGCCTTGTTTGGTGCGATTTTCCAACTTTACCGCCAGGTCGAAGGCATAGCTGTCACTCTTGAAGGTGAAATCCTTGGTGAACACCACCCCTTCGGGGCTGACGCCGGTAAATTTCAGGGAGGCCGTCTGTCCCGGTTTGAGAGTCAACGAAGTCTGGGAGGCATGGTAGAGGGTCTGTCCCGGCACCTTGAGATTCTGTCCCTCCCAACTCAGGGTTAAAGGCAGCTCTCCGCCTTTCTTAACCCGAACCAGTTCCTTTAGGGAAGCGCCCTCCTGCTTCGGGTCCTGGTATCTTTGCACCTCAAAGTCCACCGGGCCCAGTTGGAAGCGTTTGAGGGTAGTAAACGGCAAGGACTCCCGGTATTTTTTCAACTGAAAGCTCTTCAGCGCCCCGCCTCGTTCGGAGAAGACCGCTTTATAGAGAGGTGTCTCCACGATGATGTCCCGGCTGGGATGAGTCGGGCGGGAAGGAGGCGGTGCGGGCCGTGCCTCAGGGGGAGAGGCCGGGACCGGAGCGGGAGTTGCCGGTTTGACTTCGGCCTGGGGGGCCGGCGCCTCCGGGGTGGTAATCGGCCGCATTATCCCCCCAAAATAGATGAAACCGATAAAAATTAGGAAGCTTAAAGCCAGGGCAAGCAAGGCCCGATTTTCCATGACAGACTCCTCAGGGCACGGGGTCCCAACCACCGGAATGGAAGGGGTGACAGCGGGCCAGACGCCGCAGACCCAACCATAACCCTCGCCGCAAGCCATACCGCCTCAAGGCCTCCGCGGCATATTGGGAACAACTGGGGTCAAAACGGCAACTGGTTGGGAGCACAGGGGAGAGCAACAATTGATAGGCCCTGATCAACAGGAGGGCAACTCTAGTCAAAATCTTTACCCTTATATGCGGGTGAACAGCACCCGGGACAATTCTTCTTGAACCTGATGATAAGTGAGGGCCGCGGCGCCTTTCTTGGCCATAATGATCAGGTCCTCGGGGGGCAGCCGGTCCTTATGGCGCCGGAAAAATTCCCGGAGCAAGCGCCTGACCCGATTACGCTTTACCGCCTTGCCCAGTCGCTTCGTCACCGCCAGTCCCAGCCGGGGCCGCCCCGCCGGGCTTGCCGCCAGAGTGAGGCCAAAATGCCGGGTATGCAGCCGCCGCCCCTGGGCCATGGCTCGAAGGAAATCGGCCCGGTGCAGGATACGCTCCGCCTTGGTAAAACGGGCGGTCCCGGGGCCACGGGGGGGCGGAATAGGAGCGGAGCGCCGGGAGTGATCGGAAGGATGGCTCAGAAGGGCCCCCCGGCTCTTACACCGTCAGGCGCTTCCGGCCCCTGGCGCGGCGGCGCTTCACCACCCGACGGCCCCCCCGGGTGCTCATCCGGCTCAAAAAGCCGTGGGTGCGCGCCCGGCGCAAATTACTGGGTTGAAATGTACGTTTCATGCGCAGTTATCCTTGAAACCCAGATTTTTCCAAACTTTTTATAAAACATTTATACCCCTGTTTGTCAAGGGCAGGGCCGAGTTTTGTCTATCTCAGCAGGAAAGGCCCCCCATCTTCTTCTTCCTAAGCTCCTATTCGGAAAAGTTGTGGCACCGCCGCCCGCGGCTGCTCACCCTCCAGGATAAATGCTCGGTTTAGTGAAGATGTGGGGCGTTCATGGCGCACCATAACCAGGAAGTTAAATATTTGATCATCTAAATTCTTTAACAGAAAACCGAAAACCGTATTTAAATTGACAAGGGCTCCAGAAATTTGATATGACCAAGTGGTCATGTCTCAGGAACCGGCCCGGGATACCTTTTGGCATCTGCCTGCGGACAAGCAGGAAAGGGTCCTCAACGCGGCCCTCACCGAGTTCGCCGACCAGGGCTACCACCAGGCCTCCCTCAACCGCCTGGTGGCCCAGGCCGGCATCGCCAAAGGTTCTCTTTATCAATATTTCCCCAATAAAGAAGGAATCTTCCGCTATGTCTTCCAACTGGCCCTGAACCTCGTCCGCCAGACCCTGGTGGAGGTGAAGGAAACCACCCAAAACGAGGACCTGTTCACCCGCCTGGAAAAATCTTTGCAAGCCGGGGTACGTTTCCTCCAAAAGCATCCCCGGATTTACAGCCTTTATCTCAAGATTCAATTTGACCGGCAGATGCCCTTCCGGGAGGAATTCCTGGCCGCAGTGCGGCGCCACGCCGGGGAATACTTCGGCTCCCTGATTACCCGGGCCCGGTCCCGGGGGGAACTAAGGCCGGGAATCTCCGAGGCCGCGGCCCGGTTCCTCCTGGACGCGGTCTTCGACCGCTTCCTCCAGGCCGCGGCCGTACCGGCCCTGGATGTCACCCTCAACCTGCACCAGGCCCCGGAGGAGATCATCCACCGGCGCATCCGGGAACTCATCGGGCTGCTCAGGGAGGGCCTGGTGGCTTGAGAGTGGGAAGGAAATTTTGAGGGGAGGGCCGGAGGAGCGGTGGCTCCCCCGCCCCCAACCGCCACTAAAAAATTTTTGTCAGTAACATGACCAGGTGGTCATAAAAGAGGTGGGAAATGGCGACTCTCCACTTTACCGATCCCGCGTTGCTTCCGGTTTATGAGAAGGTCCTGGAGCGTGAAAGGCTCTCCCCGGAGGACGGCCTTACCCTTTTTAAGAGTCCGGACCTCCTGGGGGTGGGTTATCTGGCGAATATCGTGCGGGAGCGCCTCCATGGCCGCAAGGCCTTCTACATTTACAACCAGCACCTCAATTATTCCAACGTCTGCGTCAATGGCTGTAAATTCTGCGCCTTCGGGAAGAAGGCAGGGGAGGAGGGGGCCTATGAGATGACCTTGGCGGAGATCTTCACCAAGGTGGAGGCCCGCTCAGGGGAGCCCATCACCGAGATTCATATCGTCGGGGGTTGCCATCCTTCTTTGCCTTTTTCTTTTTATGTGGAGATGCTCCAGGGCATCAAGGCCCGGCGGCCTCAAGTTCATCTCCAGGCCTTCACCGCGGTGGAAGTGGCCCACCTGGCGGAGCTAAACCGCGCCTCGCTGGCGGATACCTTGCAGGCCCTGAGGGACGCGGGCTTGGGGTCCCTGCCCGGGGGCGGGGCGGAGGTCTTCAGTACCCGGGTGCGCCAGGCCCTTTGTCCCCAGAAGCTCTCCCCGGAAGGCTGGCTGGGGACCGCCCAGACCGCGCATCGCTTAGGGTTGAACACCAACGCCACCATGCTTTACGGGCACATGGAAACCCTGGAGGAGCGGGTGGACCATTTGCTCAAGCTCCGGGACGCGCAAGACGAAACCGGGGGCTTCCTGTCCTTTATCCCCCTGGCTTTTCACCCCCAGAACACGGCCCTGGATCACCTCCAGGGCCCCAGCGCGTTTGATGATTTGAAGACCCTGGCGGTCTCCCGCCTCCTTCTCGACAATTTCCCCCATATCAAGGCCTTCTGGATCATGTTGGGGCCGAAAATGGCCCAGCTTTCCCTCTGCTTCGGGGTGGATGACGTGGACGGCACGGTCATGGAGGAGCGCATCACCCACATGGCCGGGGCCCAAACCCCCCAGGGGCTGACCCGGGCCCAACTCCAGGGCCTCATCCGGGAGGCGGGCTGTCAACCGGTGGAGCGGGACACCCTCTACCGGGAGGTGGCGGCTTGAGGGAAGAGACCGCCTCCCTGGAAGCCCGGTTGGCATCGGGGGCCCGCCTTCATGAAGAGGAAGCCCAAGGCCTTTGGGAACTGGACCTCCTCACCCTGGGGCGCTGGGCCGACCTGGTGCGCCGGCGTCTTCATCCCGAGGACCGGGTCACCTACGTGGTGGACCGCAATATCAATTACACTAATATTTGCACCTCCGGGTGCCGTTTTTGCGCCTTCTACCGGACCCAGGAATCGCCGGAGGGCTACGTCCTGGAGGAAGACGTCCTGGCCCGGAAGCTGGTGGAACTTAAGGCCCAAGGCGGCACCGGCGTTTTGCTCCAGGGCGGGCTGAACCCTGACCTGCCCTTCGCCTATTATGAAGAACTGGTGCGGCGGATCAGGGGCTTCGGTCTCGGGGTTCACGGCTTTTCCCCCCCGGAGATCGCCTTCATGTCCCGGCGCTTTGACCTGTCCCTCAAGGAAGTACTGGCGCGCCTCATGGAGGCCGGTCTCACCTCCATCCCCGGAGGCGGCGCGGAAATCCTGGTGGACCGGGTGCGGACCCAACTTTCCCCCCGTAAAGGCACCAGCGCCCAGTGGCTGGAGGTGATGGCCGCGGCCCACGAATTGGGGCTGAAGACCAGCGCCACCATGATGTTCGGCCACCTGGAGACCCGGGGGGAACGCCTGGAGCACCTCTTTAAAATCCGGGACCTCCAGGACCGCACCCGGGGCTTTCTTTCTTTTATCCCCTGGACCTTTCAGCCCGGCGGCACCGCGCTGGGAGGGGAGCCCCTGGGCGCGGTGGAGTATCTCCGCACCCTGGCCGTCTCCCGCCTGGTGCTGGACAATGTTCCCCACCTCCAGGTCTCCTGGGTCACCCAGGGCCCCAAGATCGCCCAGGTAGCCCTGAAATTCGGAGCCGATGACTTCGGCTCCACCATGCTGGAAGAAAACGTGGTGGCCGCCACCGGGGTGGGCTTCCGCTTGACCCAGACGGAGATCGAAACCCTGGTCCGGCAAGCCGGCTATGAACCTCGAGTACGGGACCACCGTTATAACTTGTTGTAGGGGCGGACCCGCGTGTCCGCCCCATTAGGATAGGCAAATCATGCATCCCCAAATCGCCGTCATCGCCCGGGTAGGCGCCCATGGGCCCCTGGAGGCCGCGGGGCTGGAAAAGTTGGGGGCCCAGGTGCTGGAAACCCCTTACGGCCCCAGCCGCCCCATCCATCTTTTCCGGTATGGAGACCTGGAGTTTGCGGTCCTCTCCCGCCACGGGGAGGTGGGTTATGAAATCTCCGCGCCTTTCATCAACTCCAGGGCCAACCTTTACGCCCTGAAGGACCTGGGAATCCAAAAAATTCTGGCCTGGGTGGCCCCGGGTTCTTTGCGGCAGGAACTGGCCCCCGGGGACCTGGTGGTGCCCCACGACGTCCTGGATGAAGGCCGGGGGGTGGCCCAGACCTTTTTCACCGGTGTGGGTTGGGGCTTTATCCGCCATCATCCCCTCTTTTGCCCGGAGATGCGGCCCGCCTTGATCAACGGCCTTCATGGCGTCCCCTTTAATGTGCATCAGGGTGGCGTCTATGTGGCCACCACCGGCCCCAGGCTGGAGACCGCCGCGGAGATTCGCAAATTCCGCTTTCAGGGGGGAGACCTGGTGGGCCAGACCCTGGTTCCCGAGGTCTTCCTGGCCCGGGAACTGGAACTCTGTTACGCGGCCCTCACCTATGTGGTGAATTACGCCGAAGGCCTCCTGGACCGCCCTTACCAGCCGGGGGTACTGTTTGAGGGCCTGGCCACTGACGCGGAAGCGGCCAGGGTGGCCAAGGTGGAAGAGGCTTTCCCGGAATTGCTCCTAAAGATTCTCCCGGCCCTGGGGGCCGCGCCCCGGGCCTGCTCTTGCCCCCGTCTGCTGGAACGCTACCGCCTGCGGGGGGATATCGGCGAGGATTGGCGCACATGGGTGAGATGACCGCGCACCTCAGCCGCTGGGTGTTGCCGGTGAATGGGCCTCCCCTAAAAGACGCCGCGGTCCTGGTGGCCGGGGGCCGGATTCAGGCCGTGGGCCCTGCCGGGGAAATCCTGGCGGGTTTTAAAGGCCCGGTCTGCGACCACGGTAGCGGGGCCATCCTTCCAGGCCTGGTCAACTGCCACGCGCACCTGGAGTTTTCCGGGCTGGCTGGCCGCGTCCCCCCCCAGGAGCGCTGGGAGGATTGGCTGGAAATGACCCTGGCCGCGTTTCCCTCTCTGACTCCCCAGGAGAAAGAGAAAGGGATTCTTAAAGGTATCACCGACCTGCACCGCTGCGGCACCGCGCTGGTGGGGGATATCAGCAACACCGGGGAAAGCCTCCCCCACCTGGAGGCATCCCTTTTGGAATACCAATTATTTTTTGAATGCCTGGGGTTCGACCTCCTGGACCTGGACCGTCTGGAGGAGGCCTTCCCTTTCTTTGCCTCTCCCCTGTCCGACCGCAGCCCCCATATTGCCGCCGCGGCCCATGCGCCCTATTCCGTGTCCCCGGCCCTGTTCCGGGCCGTCAGGGAGTGGAATCAGGCCCGGAGCCGCCCCCAGGCGGTGCACTTGGATGAATCCCCGGCGGAAAGGGAATTTCTGGTACGAGGGGATGGTTTTTTTCAGGACCTGCTTAAACGCCGGGGCCGCTGGGTCCCAGATTTTGCGCCTCCGGGCCTAAGCCCCGCGGCCTACCTTCACTCCCTTAATTTTCTGGGCCCGGAAACCCTGGCCGTCCACGGAACCTGGCTCAATCCTGCCGACTGTGACCTGCTGGCCCGTAGCCGCACCTGGCTGGTCCTGTGCCCCCGGGCCAACGCCTACACCGGCGCGGGCGCGCCGCCGGTCCCGGAACTGCTGCGCAGGGGCGTCCCCCTGGCCCTGGGCACCGACTCCCTGGCCGGCAACCACGACCTGAATCTCTTTGGGGAGATGCTCTGGTTGTACGAACAATATCCCCACCCCCCCCAGGACCTCTGGCTGCGCCTGGGGACCCTTCAGGGCGCCCGGGCCCTGAAAAGAGAAAAGGATCTGGGCAGCCTGGAGCCCGGGAAAAAGGCCCGGCTGGGCTTTATCCCCCTGTCCGGAGAGAAAGACTTCTGGGAAGAACTCTACACCCGCGGCGCGGCCGGGAAATGGCGGTGGGTCAGTTAAAAGAGCGGAGGGAGGGCCAGAGGACGCAGGGGCGGGGTTTCCCCGCCCGTCCCGCCTCCCCCAAGGCCTGATGAGGTTGACATGACAACGAAGGTGCGTTTGGGGCGTATTCGGTATCTCAATGTGCTCCCCATTTATTTTGCCTTGGAGAACCTGTTTGCCGAAGACGGGTTTGAGTTGGTGTCCGGAACGCCTGCGGACCTGAACGCCGGGCTGCGCCAGGGCCGGGTGGATCTGGGCTCCATCTCTTCCCTGGAATATGCTCGACACCCCCAGGATTATTATCTGCTGCCCGGCCTGTCCATCAGTTCCCGGGGACCGGTGGGGAGCGTCTTGCTGTTCAGCCGGGTACCCGCACCCGAACTCAATGGCCGCCCCCTCCTGGTGAGCGCCCACTCCGCCAGCGGGGCCGCGCTCCTGAAGGTGTTGATGGCGGAACGTATTGGCGCCCAGCCCCTTTACCGGCAGGGGCCGGTGGTGGAAGCCGTGGCCCCGGAAGACGACGGCGTCCTGGCCATCGGCGATGAGGCCTTGCAATTACAGGCCCAGGGAAGCTGGCCCTGTCAACTGGACCTGGGCGCGGCCTGGCAGGAGTGGATCGGCCTGCCCTTTGTCTTCGGCGTCTGGGCTGTGCGCCGGGCCTATGCGGAGGCCTGCCCCCGGAAAGTGGCCGCCATGCATAATCTGCTGCTCCGCTCCCTGGACTGGGGCCTCAAGGCCTTGCCGGAGCTGGGCCGGGTGGCGGCGGCCAGTCTGGGCCGCCCTGCCGCCCAACTCCAGTCCTACTTTGAGCAACTGGATTATTCCCTGGGCCCCGACCATGAAAAGGGCCTGCTAACTTTTTTCAATCATCTTTATAACCTGGGAGAACTTGCAGAAATCCCGGCGCTGGCTTATTTTCAGGATTGAAGGGATGGTGGGGGAGGGCAGGGACCTCAGGTCCCTGGCCCTCCCCCCATAAACCAATTCCAAGAGGTCTCTTCTATGGGTTATCGGCATTTGCAGGAGTTTATCCGGCGTTTGGAGCAGGCCGGGGAGTTGCATCGTATTCGGGAGCCGGTGAGCCCGCACCTGGAGATCACGGAAGTCACCGACCGGGTCTGCAAGGCCGGGGGCCCGGCCCTTCTTTTTGAGCAGGTGCCTGGCTTTTCCATGCCGGTGTTAATGAATGCCTTCGGCTCTTTGAGGCGCATGTGCCTGGCCCTGGAGGTGGACTCCCTGGATGATATTGCCGTGGAGATTCTCTCCTTCCTGGAGGCCGAGGCCAATACCCTGATGAAAAAGTTGCAACTTCTCCCCAAACTGGCTCGGCTGGGGCGCATGTTTCCCAAGACCGTGTCCCGGGCCCCCTGCCAGGAGGTGGTTTTTACCGGAGAGCAGGTGGACTTGAGGAATGTGCCGGTTCTCACCTGCTGGCCTCAAGACGGCGGCCCCTTCATCACCCTGCCCGCGGTCATCAGCCACCATCCGGAGACCGGGAAGCGCAACGTGGGCATGTACCGCCTCCAGGTCTATGACGCCTGCACCACCGGCATGCACTGGCACCGGCACAAGGGCGGGGCCCAGCACTACCGGGTGGCGGAGGCCCGGGGAGAAAATCTCCCAGTGGCGGTGGCCATCGGTTCCGACCCCGCGGTGACCTACGCGGCCACTGCGCCTTTGCCGGAAGATATCGATGAGATCCTCTTTGCGGGATTCTTAAGGGGGGAGCCGGTGGAGATGGTCAACTGCCTCACCCAGCCGGTGATGGTCCCCGCGGAGAGCCAGATCATTCTGGAAGGCTACGTGGCTCCCGGGGAACGCCGCCGGGAAGGCCCCTTCGGGGACCACACCGGCTACTATTCCCTGGCCGATGATTATCCGGTCTTCCATCTCACCGCGCTGACCCATCGCCGGGAGGCCGTTTACCCGGCCACCATCGTGGGGCGGCCCCCCATGGAGGACTGCTTCCTGGCCAAGGCCACGGAGCGCATCTTTATTCCCTTGATGAAAAAAACCCTGCCGGAGATCGTGGACCTCAACCTGCCGGTGGA